>Ga0209941_1000339_pt1 | contig 66887 bp, 61 predicted proteins | sample ThiBiot_300_plan_FD_183945 | JGI IMG/M metagenome (GOLD analysis project Ga0209941, IMG submission 183945) | Wastewater bioreactor microbial communities from Cape Town, South Africa - Thiocy_solids_1 (SPAdes) | ecosystem: Engineered > Bioremediation > Thiocyanate > Unclassified | place: South...
TCGCGCGGGCCGATGCCGTCCAGCGGCGACAGCCGGCCCTGCAGCACGTAGTACAGGCCGCGGTAGCTGGTGGCGTGCTCGATGGCCAGGCGGTCGGCCGGCGACTCCACCACGCACAGCATCTCCCGCTCGCGGCTGGCGCTGGCGCACAGCGGACACACCTCGGTTTCGCTGAAATCGCGGCACTGCGCGCAGTGCCCGATCCGCTCGATCGCCTCGGCCAGCACCTGCGACAACCGCAGGCCGCCGTCGCGCGCGCGCTCGAGCACGTGGTAGGCCATGCGCTGGGCACTCTTCTGGCCGACGCCGGGCAGCACCCGGAAGGCCTCGATCAGTTGTTCCAGCAGCGGCAGGCTCATCGCATCGGGCTCATGGTCGAAACAAACGCGCGAAGCCCATGGGCTTCGCGACGTGGGGTCACGGGCAGCCGGGCAGGGCCGGCGCACCGCGATCAGAACGGCATTTTCATGCCCGGCGGCAGCTTCATGCCGGCGGTGGCCGAGCCCATGCGGGCCTGCGATTCGGCATCGATCTTGTTGGAGGCGTCATTGAACGCCGCGGCGATCAGGTCCTCGACCATTTCCTGGTCGGACAGCACCGACGGGTCGATGCGCACCTTGCGGCACTCCTTGGTGCCGGTGAGCGTCACGCTGACCATGCCGCCACCCGCGCTGCCGGTGACTTCCAGCTTGGCCAGTTCTTCCTGGGCCTTCTGCAGGTTCTCCTGCATCTTCTGGGCCTGTTGCATCAGTTGGGCGATGTTGCCGCGCATGGTTTCCTACTCTTCAAAGGGACGGATGGAATCGGGCACGACCCGGGCACCCTGCGCAAGCAGGTGCTGCACCTGGGGGTCGGCCATGAAAACGGCTTCGGCCGCATTCTGTCGCTCGCCGCGCTGGCGGTCGGCGCGCTCGTGCAGGGTTTCGGCCTGCGCGTTACCGGTCTCGATCACGATCTTCGGCGCACTGCCCAGCGCCTGCGCCAGGGTCTGCGCCAGCGCGCCCAGCGAGCGCTCGGACTGCAGGTATTCGAAACCCGGCAGCAGCGCCAGCCGCAGCACGCCGTTGCGGTAACCGACGAAAGCGGCGTTGGCGGCCAGCTCGCGCGAGGGCCCGGACAGGCCGCTGGCGGCGACCAGGTCCAGCCACTGTTCGGCGTTCTCCAGCGCGCGTGGCGCCGCGCCGGCCGCGGTCGTGGCTGGCGGCGGCGGTGTGATGGCGATGCCTTCGGCGCGGAACGGCGATGACGGCGCCTGGCGGGGTGCCGGCGGCATGGCGTCGGCCACCTCGTGGTGCGCCTGCGCGGCAGCGGTCTCCTCCATCCATGGCGGCAGGTCGTCGTCCTCGCGCGCCTGCACGGGCTCTGCTGCCGGCGCCGGGGAAAGCGACGTCGCATCGGCCTGCGGCGCGCGCGGCGCCAGCGGCACGACATCTTCCCGCTTCGGGGGTGCGTCGGCGGAAACGGGTTCGGCTACCGGCGCAGTCGCCACCGGCTGCGCCGGTGCAGCGACGGCAGCCGCGCTCACGGCAGGAGCGGAACCGCCAGCCGACGACGACACCGCGCCCGTCCCAGGACCTTCGCCTTCCGGTACCGCCGGCACCCCACCCGCCGGGCGGAACGCCAGCATGCGCAGCACGGTCATCTCGAAACCGGCGCGCGGGCTGGGCGCCAGATGCAGGTCGCGACGGCCGCCCAGCGCCATCTGGTACCACAGCTGCACCACTTCCGGACGCAGGCGCGAGGCGAACGCCAGCGCGTCGACACCGTCGCCAGGCGCCGCCGCGCCCGGCACCAGCTGCTGCACCTGGATGCGGTGCAGGGCCTCGGCCAGCGCGTCGAGCACGCCACTCCAGTCCGGCGAGAAATCGGCCAGGGTGGCCACGACCTGCAGCAGGCGCGCGCCATCGCCCGCCGCCAGCGCGTCGAGCATCGCCGTCACCTGGGTACGGTCGACGGTGCCGAGCATGGCCCGCACCACGTCGTCGCGCAGCGCGCCGCCGGCATAGGCGATGGCCTGGTCCAGCAGCGACAGGCCATCGCGCAGCGAACCGTCGGCGCCGCGTGCCAGCTGCGTGATCGCCCCGTCCTCGAACTCGATCTGCTCGGCGCCGAGGATCCGCGTCATCTGCCCGCGGATCTGCTCCTCGTCCAGCCGCTTGAGGTTGAACTGCAGGCAGCGCGACAGCACGGTGACCGGCAGCTTCTGCGGATCGGTGGTGGCCAGCAGGAACTTCACGTGCTCCGGCGGTTCCTCCAGCGTCTTCAGCAGCGCGTTGAACGCCGCCTTGGACAGCATGTGCACTTCGTCGATCAGGTAGACCTTGTACTTGCCGCGCGACGGCATGTACTGCGCGTTCTCGATCACCTCGCGCACGTCGTCCACGCCGGTGTTGGACGCGGCGTCGATCTCCAGCAGGTCGATGTAGCGCCCGGCGTCGATGTCCAGGCAGGCCGGGCACTGGCCGCAGGGGTCGGCGCTGGTGCCATGCTCGCAGTTCAGCGACTTGGCGAAGATGCGGGCGATGGTGGTCTTGCCGACACCGCGGGTACCGGTGAACAGGAAGGCATGGTGGACGCGGCCGCTGTCCAGCGCATTGCTCAGCGCGCGGACCACGTGTTCCTGGCCCACCAGCTCGGCGAAACGCTTCGGGCGCCACTTGCGGGCGAGGACGAGATAGGACATCAGGCAACCGTCTTCATCTGAACCCACATTGTGCCATGCCCCTGCCCCGCCGGCCCGCCCCGGGCAGGGAGGTGGCGGCAGCCCCTGGATGGGCGGCCCATGCCCCGGGCCATGGCCTGCGACGCGCCGCCATCCATCACCTCTGCACGGACCGGCCAGGACCGCGCGGCCGCCGGCGCCGGCGCCGGCCATCGAGCGTGGCCAGTCCCCGGCCCCCGGCAGCGGCGCGCGCCGCCGGGGCGGCTGCGGGCAGAGGCGGCGGCGCGGCCGGCCACCGCGCGGATGCCCCATCGCATCGACGCGCACATTCGACTTGTGGCCGCAGCGCCGGCCCTATAGAATCTGCGCCCCTGCAGCGCCTTCGGGAAGCGGCAGGTCACGGAGAGGTGTCCGAGTGGTTGAAGGAGCACGCCTGGAAAGTGTGTAAGCGTCTAAACCGCGCTTCGGGGGTTCGAATCCCCCTCTCTCCGCCAGTTATCCAATAGATAGTGGCCCCGGCCAAGCAGTTCCGGAGCTACCCTACTAAAAGCCCTACTACGCCTGATGTGCTGGGTTCTAGCACGCAGTCCAAGGCGGGAATCACATGAAGGCCGCCCCGAAAGGGCGGCCTTCATGCATATGGAGGCATTGCAATTGAACCGGCGTCTCAACGAGCGCGACCTGACCCAACAAGAATCCTCTACGCTAGGACGAGGCAGGAGCAACACTCTCGCATCCCATAGAGACAAGGAACACAAAGCAGTGTTGGCGCGCACCGAGCTAAAGCAGCGGGCTTATCCCCACTACATCAAGTACATGGGATCGAAGTCCAAGATCATGGACTTCGTTCTGTCAGGCATTAATGACGTGTATGAAGGCGGAGACCTCTGCGACTTGTTCGGAGGCAGCGCGTCATTGGCCGGCGCCGTCGGTGATCAGATCGCAGTTCACTCGAACGACATTCAATGCTACTCCGCGGTACTTGCCGGCGCCTATCTGAACGCGTGGCGCTCGTCCGCAACGCCGACCTCGGCGATGATTCTTGAGCAAGCTAGGGCGATAGCAGACAAGAACCGGAAGCTGGTTGGCCCATTCCATGACTACTCGGCGCCTGTTTCACTGAAGCAGTTCAATGCCATTGAGCGAGAGCAACAAGCCCTGCTAGAACGGTCGTTCCGTCGACCGTGGCATCTGTTTCTGAAGTATTACTCGGGCACATGGTGGTCCGCGGAGCAAGCGTTGTGGATTGACGCTATCCGCGAAGTAGCGGACCGCTACAAAGGCGATCCTGCATATAACGTCATCCTGTCGTCCCTGATGTTTGCGATGGCCTATTCCAGTCAGGGAACAGGTCACTACGCCCAATATAGAGACGCAAAAACCGAATCTTCTATGCGGGATATTTCCATCTACCGCAGGCGTTCAGTGGCACAGCTATTCGCCAAGAAGTATGACGACGTTATAGCAGCGCTGCCCACTCAAGGGCCGGACGTTGTCCATAGGGTGACCTCACTAGATTACAAGGAGTGCCTGACTGAGTTCTCCGGCGGCACCGTATACGCGGACCCGCCCTATGCGTTTGTTCACTACAGCCGCTTCTACCACGCGCTAGAAACGCTCGTGCTGTACGACTACCCAGAAATTCAGGTGAAGAATGGCGAGGTGGTTAAGGGCCGCTATCGCGAAGATCGGCATCAGTCGCCGTTCTGCATCCGCTCCCTCGTTAAGAGCGCATTTGAGGAGTTGTTCCGGGGCGTCAAGCAAAGTGGTTCAAACCTTGTCCTGAGCTACAGCAATACAGGCATGATCTCGATTGAGGACCTAGGTGATCTTGCTTCCCAAGAGTTCGGCGGGCGCTCTATCGAACTGGTCTTTACCGACTACAAGCACATGACGCTTGGGCGCCAGTTTGACCGTCACCGCGAAGTCGAAGAGTGCCTGATGCTGGTGAAATAGCCCCGCTAGAGGCCGCTGTTCACCCAAGAAAAGCCAGCTGATACGATCACAGCTCCATAGGGGGCTGGGGTCGCTAGGATGACTGATCTTTCGCGGTTGACTGTTTCGCTAACCAAACACAATGCGCACAAGATTGCGCGTCTCTTGAAGGACTACAAGGCTAGTCAGGTCCTCGGAAAACTTGAAGAGGTCCATGCCGAGCGCGCACAAGCCCGGAAGAATCTTTCGGTTCAACCCGGGGACAACGTCCCTGATGTCTGGGCAAAGGTCAAAAAGCTTGGCGATAGCGCGATTGATGCCCTTGTCCTCATCGGCATCATCTTTAGCCATTACGAGCTGATCAGCGCAATGATCAAAGCCAGCGCCCGGTCCGGATTCTCCGGGCGCATCGAGCGAGGCGTACAGCTTGGCGGAAAGGAGTATACAAATTTCGTCCAAATCATCGATCAGCTCGGCTACGCGACGAAGCGAGACTATGACGGGGTTTCGTTCAATCTGCGGGGAATGTTTGAGATTCCTGGACTTGGCCCACTAGTTGGCGAACTGCTGGAATACAAGCTGATTGCAGCACGCTGGGACAGAATTGCGTCTGTTTCGGATGAGGCAGTCGCGCAGAATTTCCACAAGGTTTTCGGCATCACAGCCAAGGAGTTCAAAGATTGGATTACATCTAACGCGCAGCCGGACGCGGCGGGGACCCAGCTTCTTCCGAAGGATGAGGAGTTCTTTCAGGCGGAAGATGAAGGTGCAACTCCGAAGGCATTCGAGTTCCGGCCCGGTCATGAGGAGCGATCCGTTGAACCAATCACGCGTAGTGCGCCGGCTAGGACTAAAGCCAACCAATTGCACAACGACATTCAGAATCGCCTTTACGGCCACCTGAAGGCAAAGCTCGGAGCAGCTAACGTCGGCACAGAAATTGATACCGGAAGCGGCACGGCAATTGACGTGGCGACGAAGGATGGAGACAAGGTCACGTTCTACGAGATAAAAACCAGCAAATCGGTTCGAGCCAGTATTCGCCAAGCAATTCCACAACTTCTTGAATACGCTTATTGGCCGGACGGTAAGCGTGCGGATGAACTTGTCATCGTGTCTCATCTGCCGATCACGAAACCAGCGGAACGCTACTTGAAGTACCTCCGTGAGCAATTCAATTTACCGCTGTCCTATCGTCAGTTCGACATGACTAGGAACACATTGGATTAGCTCACGGAAAGATCCACCGCGGACTCTCGCCCAGCAGGGACCGCGGTGCGAGCCGCCAACCTCGGGAGGTCTGGATACGCCCGGCCACGAGGCCGTCCAGCGAATCGGGCCGCAGGCCGTGTTCCTCGCGCATTTCGAGCTTGGTCCGGGAGACGATCCGCCCGGACACGACGTGCTGCCAGCGGTAGGTGCGTTCGTCGCGGTGGAAGCCCCGGGCGCGCTCCCGATAGGCAGGGTCCGCCCACCTGGCCTTCATCTGCGCGGATATGCGCGCGCGGTAGCCGGGATCAGCCCATAGCCGGGCCATCGCCTCGCGAGTCGCGGTTGCCTGCCGGGAAGCAGCCTCCTCCGGCGCGCGCACCCCGGAGTCACCCTGACGCGCGCCGGAGTCGGCTGTAAGGTCAGGGTGCCCCGGCGGCACGAGGCGGGCGCGACACGTCACCGCCGGGACACCCCGATTCGGTCAGCGACCGCGGCGAGTGGTCGCCGCGCGCTTCTTCATCTTGTGGGCCGTCGCGTTGCGCTCGGCCTGCTTCTTTTCGTGGATGGCCTTCGCCTTCCGGACGTTGGGGACAGCGCCTTTCATGCTTCGTCCTCCTCGCCCGACGCCTCGGCGATGGCCCGGGCGGCGAGCTGGTTGCTCAAGTTGGCGATGGGGTCGGCCTTGCCGCGCACGAACTCGTCATTGGCCGCGCGCGCGGTGCGCTCGGCCAGCAGAACGCCCTTGAGCTTGGCCGTGACCTCGGCGTGCTGCGCGCCCCACACCCTCTCGGCAAACGCCGCCACCGAGAACGGGCGACGATCCGAAGGGCGGCGGTCTACCACGGTCGCGACCGCGGCAGCCAGAGGCATGTCCCCGGTGGCAATAGCGGTGATCGCGGCGGTTTCCAGCTCGACCGGACCTGCGCCTTCGAGCTGGGTCTGGTACTGCGTGCGCCGGGCATCGCCCAAGGCGACGCGCCCGAGCATCTGCGCGGGGGACTGGCACAGGGTCAGGAGGAACGCGGCATCGGCGGCGACCTTCGCCAGCGGGCGCAGGAGTTCCTCGCGCTGGCCGCGGCTCGATTCCACGATGGTCAGACGGAATTTGGCGATGCGCGAGGCGAGCTGCCGCTTGGCGAACTGCTTGGCGACGGCGCGATTGGCGGCGTCCGTTTCACGGACAAGGTCGTCACCGTCGCGGCTGAAGCGGTCGCGTGCGTCGGCGACCTGCTGCTGGATGTTGGCGATGCGCGCACCGAAGGCGGTGGCGAGTTCGGCGGCGCGGTTCGCGAGCCGGTCGATGTTCTCCACGGTTAGCGGAACATCGGTGGGGATGGTCTTGAAGTTGACGTTCGGCATGGGGGCTATTCCTCAGCGTGCGGCCCAGCCAATGGGGCCGCTCGCTCCCGACCATATGGACCGAATTTGCCCCGCGCGAGTGTTATTTCTTGGGCTTCTTTACTTCTTCGGCTGGAAACGGCACGCAACGCATGGAATTCGTGGCGTCCTGCCATCGACAGTCCATCCGCTCGAATTGTTGTTGAATCTGGCGGTTTCCGTGGCCGTTCGCGCGAAACCGCGCGGGCTCCTCCACCTCGACCCGCACCGGCGGCTGCGCGCGCGGCGAGTACGTGCCGACCTTCGCCCGCTCCAACGTCTCGCGAGCATTGAACAACTCGCGCTGCGCCGCCTGCGCGTTGCCGATCACGAGCGCCAGCATCAGGTACTTGTAGGAACGTCGCATCTTCGTCTCCTCCGTTGTCAGACCCACACCACGCGCTCATCGCGCGGCATCCGCGGTCCCGGCGTAAAGCTGGACTGCTGGACGCGCCCGCCGGACTCGCCTGCGATGGCGTAGCTGGTCGCGTCCAATGCGTGGTCGTTTGCCTTCGTGTCCACGTCATCAGGGATGCGCGAATCGCGCGGCAGGCTTGGGACCGTCGCCAGCCAGAACCGACACCGCGACGCCACGAAAAACTCGCCGTTGACCATCAACTGCTTCAACTGCTCGAAGCGCGGCACGCGCGGGCCTTTCCTCGCCGGGCTCACGCGAACGCCCGCGGCCCGGAACAGGTCCGACACGCTCGCTTCCATACGCCCAGCGGTGCGCGCCTCCGCCGCGGAGTCGATGACGCCGCGCGCGCGGACGCCGTTCCGGCGCGCCACCTCGTGGAGCTTCGGCGCGATCTGTCCCGGCGTGCGGCCCGTCCCACGGGCGAGGTTCCGCGGATCGTGTTCAACGTGTTCGTCATAGATCACCCACGCCCCGCGCGGCATCACGCGGTCATCAGGCAAGCGAACGTCCACAGCGAGCTGCCCAGCGAGAACAGCGGCCATCGGCGCGGCGCTGCCCCAGTCAATGGACAGCTTCAACGTGGCGAAGAAATCCGGCGGAACGTCGTGGTGATCGAACACCATCTTGCCCGCGTGCCATATTCCTTGGAAGAAATCGCCGACCATCGCGGACCAGTCGCCCAAGCGCATCGCGCGATACAGCGCCGGGTCCGTGCGCGCGAGAATCTCGAAGTTCTTGCGGTAGGCCGCAGGGAGGAACGGATTGTCGTCGAGGATGCTGGGCGCATACACCCATGTATTCCCCTCGAACTCGAATGGCATCCACGGCTCGCGGCCCGTGACGTACCGCTCGGCGAGCGCACCGTGATTCGAGCCGCCCGGATTGGCGGCAAGCACCATGCGAAGTGGAACGCCCGTGCCGCGCAACGAAAGCCCGAGCTGGTCGATGACTTCCATCGTCGGCGCTTCGCCGCTTTCGTCGCAGCAGATCAGCGAGAAATTCATGCCCTGCGCCACGTCGGAAAGCGCCGAAGCCGACTCCACGTGCGCAAGCTGGATCACCGCGCCGTTCGGGAGCCGGAACACGGCATCGTTCTGGTTGTAGGCGATGTCACGCCCATAGGCAGAGCGAAGCAGTGCGCGCAGCTCCTCGCCGAATTGGAGAAGCGACTTCAACCGGCGGCGCGTGACCAAGACGCGAGCGCGGTTCTTGTATTGGTCGCAGTGACGGAGGATCAGGAACTGCAGGGCCATCGACTTGCCGCCACCGCGACCGCCACCAAGAAAGACAAAGTGATCCTCCGGAACGGACAGGACCTGCGACTGGAACGGCGTCGGGCGAATCTCAACGCTCATGGGTCAGAACTCCCGGCTGCTGCTGGACGGCGACCACCTGCGCGTATTCGGCGGGCGAAAGTGCCGCATTGATGATGATGGCGACGCGGGGCGCTTCGGCGTTGCCGTCGCCGCGGTTGAGCTGGAACACGCGATCCGCGAGGAACTCGGCGGCGCGCTCGCTGCCGTCGGCCATGCGTGTCTTCATGAAGGCGATCACGTCGCCAGCGCCATCGGCCCGGCCTTCCTCCAACGCGAGGGCCAGCGGCGACAGCTCCCCGTCGTCATCGTCAGCCTTCAACGCCTTCCATGCCTTCGGCGTCAGCCCAAGCACGCGGCGGATGGTGTGTTCGCGTGTCCCCTCCCGGGCGAGTATCCGCACGGCGTCGAGGTTCTGCGCGGTCAGTGCAGGGAGCGTTTCAGTGGTCATGCTGCCATTGCCTTCTTGATGCGATAGACGACAGAGACGCCGACACCCGTCTGCCGCACAATCCGGTTGACGGGCGTCTTTGCCTCTAGAAGTGCGACGATTTGCCGCTCAGTGGTCGGCCCCACCTTCGGACGCCCGAGACGCGACCCGCGCCGCCGCGCACGTTCTAGGCCCAATAGCGTGCGTTCCCGGATCAGGCCGCGCTCGAACTCGGCGAACGCGCCGACCATGTTGAACATCAAGCGCCCGACCGGCGTGGACGTATCCAACGCCATGTTCTGGACGAACAGCCCGACGCGGAGGGCGTCCAGCTCCGCGACCATCCCGACTAGGTGTTGCAGGCTGCGGCCCAGCCGATCAAGCGCGGTCGCGGCGACCATGTCGAACTTGCCGCGCGCCGCGTCCTTCATCATGGCGTCCAGCGCAGGGCGCTTGTCGCGGCCCTTCGCGCCGCTGATGCCTTCGTCCGTGTACTCGGCGACGACTTCGTGACCGCGCGCCACGGCCCAATCGCGGAGCGCGAATAGCTGCGTTTCCACGGACTGGTCTTTGTTGGTCGAAACGCGGGCGTAGAGGGCGACGCGGCCCATGTACCGTCTCCTGTCGAATCGTCTCACGATGCTGTGAGACGGCTCGACCATACTGGAGACGCATTCGGAAATCGACCAATAGGCGAGGTTTCAGAGTGCCTTTCCGCGAGTCCATGAAAAGCCGCCTCCGCCGACGCCAGTTCCGGAGACGTTTTCGGAATCTTGTTGACTGGCAGCAGGACGGCGGTGCGCTGCCTTCCCCCACCTTGCTACGCTGTCGCCTCGACTGGGGACTAGGGGCAGTTATGAGCAAGTTCGCTGCGGTGATCGTGATGGTGTTTTGTCTTCTCTCAGCGGGGAGCTTGATCGCGAAAGACAAGAGCGCCAACGGCGTATATCGCCCAACGTTGAGCACGAGCGCGAAGAAGTACCTTCGTGAGTTCCAGCTCGGCAAGGCAACGCAGGACGAAGTGATCCAGTACGTTGGCATGCCCGACAAATCGAACACGATTGGCGGATCGGAGTTCCTCACGTACAGCATCGCGCCGAAGACTTCCAGTGGCGTGATCGAGTACACCTATGAGCTCAAGGAGGGGGTGGTCGTCAACGTCACCTACTTGAACTCGGGCAATTTCTTCGGCGTGACGCAGCGCGAATCTGCTACTGAGCTGCAGCAATCGCCCTAGCGATGCAGGGGGCCGGTACGTGGCCGGTACGGGGGGCGGTACGCTTTCGAGCCACGTAATAGTGGGAAAGTACCTACCGTACCGACCGTACCTACTACTTTAGGAAAGATAGAGAAAAGCGGACGGTCGGCGCGCTCACCTTCTGGGCAGGGAAGCAGGGTCGAGGGCATTTTCGCCGCCGGGCGAACTTCTGGGCGGTTCGGTAGGTACGGGCGGTACGTTTCCACGAAAAGCCCATAAAAACAGGGTTCGCGGACGTACCAGCCAACGTACCGGCTGGCGGTACGTTTCGACCCGGGCCGGTACGTTTCGGCTAGAACGGGGGCTTCCCATCGGCAAGCTGAATCTGCTCCGGCGTATCATCGGCGTCAGCATCCACCGGCCAATCCGCAGGAAACTTCACTGCGTCCCACTTCGCCCGCATCGCTGCAAGCGAGGGAAGCAGGAACCCGCGTCCACCGCCACCGCCGCGCCGGTACTTCGTCGCGCCTAGCATCGCCATCAGTTCGCTCACGTCGTTGCCGGAAACGTGCTGTTCACCGTGGCGCGAGCGGAGCCAGACCGACGCCGCCGTGCGGAGGCTGTCAGTGGAAACAAACCGGCCCTTCTGCTGCAGGCTTTCGACCTCGGGGAAGTCGCCCACGCAAAGCAGGTCGTACAGGTAGGCGTCGAGTCCGGTCAGGCTGGCGACCTTCTGGCGCATCAGCGCATCGGTCTGCGGGACACTCCGGCGTGGGTGCCAGTCGCCCAGATCCATCGCGAGCAGGTCGAACAGCATCGCGGCAAGTCCGCCGCCATCGAGTTCGGCGACAAGCGCGTTCCAGTAGACCTGGTCGCCTTGGCGCGCACCGGATACGTCGAAGACAGCGAAGCGGCGTTCATCGTCACCGGCAGGGACAACCCATTTTTCGTTGGACGCCATGACGATATGAAGGTAGTTCGGCGACATGACCGCGTTTTCGCCTTTGCCTTCGATGAGTAGTTGCGGTTCCGTGACGAGGCCCTTTAGCCGCGACTCCGCGGCCTTGTCGCCAGGCGCAATCGCTTCATCCGCGAACATCAAGCAGCAGTCGCGCAGGTGAAGGTTGAAGTCGCCGGTGAGGTGTTTCGAGCTGCGGATGTGGAGGCCGTGTTGCCCGAATAGGTCTTTGACGGCGCGCGCGAAGATGCCCTTGCCGACGCCCCGACCGCCGCGGAAGACCAGCGCGACCTCTGCCTGACGTGCCGGATTCTGCACCGCCCACGCCGTCCAGCGCAGGATGTAGTCGGCGTTTTCGTCGTTGCCGTTGGCGAGGACGCCGCGGACGTGTTCGCGCATTTTCGACCAGTCGCCCGGCTTCGGTTCAATCGCCCAGCCGCGCCATAGATTCTGGAACCCGTTGATCTCGGCGTCCCCGCCGGGGCGGAAGACCAAGCCGCGGATTTCGCGGCGGTGTTCGTGATCCAGCCACCAGTCGCCGCGCTTCATCAGCTTGGGCTTGCCGTTGTCAGAGAGGCCGACCACGACAGTCTTGTTCCGGTAACGGTTGCGGAAGTCCTCAAACGATTGCAGGTCCACGACCAGCCGCCCGGCGAGGTCGGAATGCTCATCGTCCGGTTCCACCCTCACCCACGAGAGGACACGGACCTTTCCCTGTACGACAACGGCGTGGAGGCGGTTCATTTCATCCAGAATCGTGTCGTTGTCGGCGGCGTCGGCCTCCGCTTCGATTTCGGCCCGCGCCTTGCGTACCTGCATCCATGCGTAAGCCGTCGGCTTCTGCTGACGGTGGACATGCGCCGCGCCGCCGTTGTTCTTGTCGAGGATGGCGGCTGCGATCAGTTCATCCGGGACCCCGGCACGGGCAAGCCCGCAGCAGACCGCCCACGTCGCCTCCGATCCGGACCGATAGATGCGCTGGCCGTTGTCATCGGTCAATTGCTCGCCGTGTACCAGCGCCTTGAGGGCTGCGCCCGGGAGCTGCTTCCCGTTGGCCGTCGCCCATGCTTCGAGTTCGGCGACACCGTAGGGGCCAGCCGGAACCGGGCCGGGCTTCTGCGTGGCGCTAGGTGTCTTCCTGATGGCAGGGGCGTCGGCGCGCGCCGCTGGGGCCTGCTTGAAGGAGGCGAGCGGATACGGCTCACCCGTCGTCCAGTCATACAGCTTCGCCGGGGCCTTCACGCGCCCCTTTGCCCGCTTCGTGGCGTTCGGAATGTTCCATGTTCCGGGTAATCGCATGATCCGGGAAACGTCGTGCGTCGCGTCGCCGCCGAGTTTGCGGGCAAGCTCGATGTTGTACCGCTCGGCGTCTTCCACCTTCGCCGGATCGCCGTCCAGCTCAATGGGCGCGACCAGCCGCCAGAAGGCTTGGTATCCGCCACCGCTGTCGATGATGAAGGACGGCGGCGGGATACCGTCGGCCGCAAGCGAGCCGTTCAATCGCTTGCGGATGCGCTCGCGTTCGGCATTGAAGTCCTCACCCGCATACGGATCGAGGTCCACGTGCAAGTATTCGACACGCGCGATGTGCGACTTCTTGGCCTTCTTGCGGAGGGCGTGCGCGGTCGGATTGACGCTGAAATAGATATTGCGGCCAGCAGCGTTCTCGTCCAGCGCCCACGTTTCGGCTTCGTCAACGTTGTCGAACGTCTTTGTGAATGTGTCTCCATCGGGGACGATGGCCGTCAGAAGCCACGGCCCACCGGGGCGGAAGCGGGTCAGGAAGTCGGCAATCTCGCTCATCCGCGCGCCGCCTCCCTACGGAGGTGGGCTTTGTAGCTCAGGTAGCGGCCACGCCCGTATTGCTGGGCCATCTGCGCCCACATCGACTGCGGCGGCGCGGCCAGCTTTCCGGCCATCACGTCCGCGCACATCAACAGGCGGCAGCGATAGGCGGCGAACGCCTCGGTACCGTCATCCTCATCGTTCAGGCGCGCGGCCAGCGCATCGACCTTCGAGGTAACATCAAAGACAAGGTGATCGTCACCTTCGGGGGTCGTTTCCGGCCCATAGGGGAACACGTCAAACGGCGAGTAGCGCAGCATGGACGCGACGAATACGGCGTCATGGCGGCAGGGTTCGCGGGGCGCAGCTTTTAGCGCCTTCGGCGTCTTGTTCATGGTCCTGCCCCTCACTTCGCCTGCTGGGCATCAAGCCAAGCATCGATTGAAGACAAATCCCAGGCAGTCGCCCGCGGCCCAATCTTGTAAGGCTTCGGGAAATCGTCCCGCTCTGCGCTCCAGCGCCAGAGTGTGGCCAAGCTGATGCCCAAATACTGCGCGGTTCCCGTCGGACGGGCATAACGCCGCTCTTTGCGGCGGGCAAGTTCATCGGAGACAGCCTGCTTCAAGGCAGGCAAGGTGATCGCTTGATGCTTCATAGTGGCGAATCCTGAGCAGTTCAGCTCACGCCACCGGAGAGGTAGGCAGCACAGAGGCGTGAGCAACAAGCCCTTGAGGGGCGGCAGCTCGAACGCCTCGCTGCAACTACAGCGAATTGGGCTCCGTGATGGGCCGGGGCAGCGCCCCAGTACCTGTGCCCGTGGGAGATACCGGCAGACCCACGCCAGTTCGTCGGCGTCGTCTCCTGTCTCCAGCGATCAATCGAGAGGAACTATAGCTGAGTAAGACGACCGTCGTCTAGCGAATAGTCTTTTAGATCAGCCACTTAACTTTACTTTTTGGGGGTGCAGAACCTGGCCCATTCGGTCATAAGTGTCCGCCGCTTCTCGAAAAGATCGCCGCGGCGGTAGGCGGCTTCGACCTTGTTGCCGATGGTGTGCGCCAGCGCCATTTCCACCACGTCACGTGCGGCGTGCGTCTCTTCTGATGCCCAGTCGCGGAAGCAGGACCTAAAGCCATGGGCCGTAATGACCTTGCCCTGCTTCGGGTCGATGTAGCCCGCACCGCCACGCTTAACGCTGGCATCGTGCATATCTCCCAGCAGCTTCGTCAATGTGTTGTCGGACAGCGGATTCTTGCCACGCTGCGGCGTGAACACGAGGTCCGTCCCTTCGACCCGCGGCAACGCCTTGAGCATCTTGATTGCCGCATCCGAGAGTGGCACCCGGTGTTCTTTCTTGCTGGACTTCATCCGCTCGGGAGGGACCGTCCAGACCTTCGCCTCCAGGTCGATTTCGTCCCAGCGCGCGCCACGCGCTTCGCCCGACCGGGCCGCGGTCAGGATCGCGAACTCAAGCGCCCGCGCGCCCATGCCGTTCCGTGAGCGAAGGTCCACCATGAACGGCTGCATCTGGGCATAGGGCAGCGCCGGGTGATGCTGCACCTCCCGCACCTTCCCGGGCGCAGGCAAAAGCTTGTCTAGATAACCTTTCCAGCGCGCCGGATTTTCGCCCTTACGGAAACCGCTAGCACTGGCCCAGTCCAGCACCGACTCCATGCGCTGGCGCACCCGGTTCGCCGTCTCGTTCTTGTCCTTCCAGATCGGGTCCAACACCGCCCTGACATGTGCGAGTTCAATATCGGCGACCCGGAGCGAGCCCAGCACCGGGAAGGCATAGGCTTCGAGCGAGCTGGTCCACTGGTCGGCGCTCTTGCCGCCCGACTTCCATTCCGCGGACTTGGACTCGATGAACTGGTGCGCCGCCTTCTCAAAGGTGATCTCAGCAAGCCGTGCCGCGAGCATCGCGCTCCGAGCCTCACGCTTGGCGGTGATCGGGTCGATGTTCTTTGACAGCAGCTCGCGCGCCTCGGCTGCTTTGCGCCGTGCTTCGGACAGCGACACGTCCGGATAGCCGCCCAGCCCAAGATCGCGCCGCCACGGCTTGCCTGTTCCGGGTTTCACACCTGCGGTGTAGCGAAGCACCCAGCTCCGGGCTCCGGTCGCGGTAACTTGCAGCAGGAGGCCCGAGACAGGCCCACCCACAGCGTAGTATCCGGACTTCTTCAGGTTCCGCACCGCTATGTCTGTCAGTTCTTTTGCCTTGCGAGGCATGGCGCGCCCATCGATCATTAACCTACGACCTACCCTACTATTAATGAGCGATGTAGCGATAGAGGGCGAGACCACCCGAGACGAAAACTTCTTGCCGAAACATGCAGGTACAGCGAGAATAGAGACCTAGCGAGATGAGCTAAGACCACGCAAGCGCGGTCCCTCTCTCCGCCAGATTCATGCGTCCGGTCTTGATCCGGAACAGTGAACCCGGGCCGCGCGATGCGCGGCCCGCGTCTATGGTGGCCCCGTCGGCCCCTCGCGACGCTAGGTCGAAAATCCCGCCAGGGCCGGAAGGCAGCAACGGTATCGATCGACGCGGGCGCCGAGGTCAGCCGGCGGGGCCACCACCTTTTTGGACGCCCGGCGCGTCCTTGCGCACGCCTGTGCATGCCTGAGCCCGTGCATGCCGCGCGGAGCCGGATTTCCATGCCGCCTGATGGCGGTTCATCATCGGCACGCGACGCGCGGCGATGCCGGCAGGCAACCCGGTTCAGTCCTGGAACGGCAGCGCCCGCGGCGCGGTGGGTTCGGCCAGCGTCACACATTGCCCCGGATCGGCCACGCGGTGGCCGCGCGCGCGCAGCGCCTGGCCATCGGCCGCACTGGCATAGTGGTACAGCACCATGCGCGCCTGCAGCTCCTCCGGATACTCGCGCTCCAGGTCGTCCACGCCGGTATGCGACGGGTTGCCGTGCAGGCCGCAGTCGTGGGCGACCAGTTCGCCGTCGTCCGCATGGCGGGCCAGCATCTCCGGGATCGGCCGGGTATCGCCGGTCCAGACCAGCGCGCCCTGCAGGCGCAGGCCCCAGGCCGTCTCCGGCCAATGGTGGCGCACCGGGAACACCTCCAGGCGCATGCCGTCATGCCAGAACGCCTCGCCGACCACGACCAGCTGGAACGCGTCCCAGAAATTGGCGCCGCCTTCGGCCAGCACGTTCGGGTAATCGCCGACCCGCCGGTGCAGCAGCGGCACCACCGGCGCAGGCACGTACAACCGCACCCGCCCGCGCCGTCCCGGATTGAAGTACGCATCGACGAACAGCCGTTCGAAACCGGCCACGTGGTCCAGGTGCACATGGGTGACGAACAGCGCATCGGGCATCGCGCCATAGCGGGCCTGGTAGGCGGTCAACCCTTCGCCGCCGCAGTCGATGGTCAGCCACGGCCGGCCATCGCGCTCGATCACCGCCATCGCCGAACCCAGTTCCACCGCCGAGGCGTTGCCGACGCCGAGGAAGCGCAGTGCCCACTCCATCACACGCCCCGGTTCCAGGCCAGGTCGTAGGCGCGGCGCAGGCGCGCGAAATCCTTCTCCACGTCTTCGCGGCTGCGCTCGCCGCGCAGCTTCAGCAGCGACCGCAACAGGCGCTTGAGGTTGCGCTCGCGCCAGCGCGTGGCGGGAATGCGCAGCACGCCGCGGTCGAAGTCGATCAGCCAGCCATGGCCGCCGGCGTCGAACAGGATGTTGTGCGCGTTGAGGTCGGCGTGGTCCAGTCCCGCGCGGTGGAAGCGCGCGATCAGGCGCCCGGCTTCCTCCCATGGCGCGCCACGCCCGGCCACCAGCGCACGGTCGGCCAGCGAACGCACGCCATCGAGCCGTTCCATCAGGATCGCCGCGCGGTAGGTTGCGCCCTGGCGCATGTAGAACGCGGCCAGCGGCCGCGGCACCGGCAGCTTCAGCGCGATCAGTTTCCGCATCAGGCGGAACTCGGCGAAGCTGCGGGTACGGTGGGCGCCCTGCCACAGGTAACGATCGCGGCTGAGCCGGGCAGCGACCCCGCCGCGCAGGTAGTGGCGCAGCACGCAATGGCCGAACGGCGCGTCCACGAACCACGCCCCGCCGCGCCCGCCCTCGCCCACCGGCCGCGCCCGGCCGCCCCAGTGCGCAGGCGAAAACAAGCTGGTTTCGGCTTGCCGCAGATGTTGGCGGTCGAACAGAATGGCGCCATAGCCGCGGCCTTCGCGGCAAGGCGTCAGCGCTTCAGTGGCGTCGAAAGCGACCATTCACCGCGAGTCTAACAACACCATGCCTTCAGCGTCCTCCCCAATGTGCCTCCTGCGCCTGTCCGCACTCGGGGATGTGACCCACGTGGTCCCGCTGGTGCGCACCCTGCAGCAGGCCCGGCCGGGCGTCGAGCTGCACTGGGTGATCGACAAGGCCGGGCACCGCCTGCTCGAGGGGCTGCCCGGCGTGGTGTTCCACGTCTACGACAAGAAGTCCGGGCTGGCCGGCATGCGCGCGCTGCGGCGCGAACTGCCCGCGACCGGCTTCGCCGCGCTGCTGCAGATGCAGGTCGCCTTCCGCGCCAACGTACTGTCGGCCTTCATCCCCGCCCGGCGCCGCATCGGCTACGACCGCTCGCGCTCCAAGGACCTGCACGGGCTGTTCATCAACGAGCGCATCCCCGACCGCCCCGGCATCCACGTGCTCGACGCCATCGGCAGCTTCTGCGAGCCGCTGGGACTGAAGCAGACCACGGTGAGCTGGGACCTGGCCACGCCGGCCGAGGCCCACGACTGGGCGCGCGCGCAATGGGACGACGATGGCCGCCCGGTGCTGATGATCTCGCCCTGCTCCAGCCACGCGCGCCGCAACTGGCATGCCGACCGCTACGCGGCGGTTGCCGACCATGCCGCCGCCCGCGGCTGGCGGGTGGTGCTGTGCGGTGGCCGCAGCGAGCTGGAACGGCACACCGCCGACGCGATCCTGGCGGCGATGCGCGCGCCGGCACTGGACCTGGTCGGCCGCGACACCCTCAAGCAGCTGCCGGCCCTGCTGGCCCGCGCCAACCTGCTGATCACGCCCGATTCGGGGCCCATGCACATCGCCAACGCGGTCGGCACCAAGGTGCTGGGCCTGCATGCGGCCAGCAACCCCGCGCGCAGCGGCCCGTATTCGGACCGCCGTTACTGCGTGGATCGCTACGACGCCGCGGCGCGCCGCTTCCTGCGCAGGCCCGCCGCCGAATTGAAATGGGGCACGAAGATCGAGTTCGACGGGGTCATGGACCTGGTCACCGTGGACGACGCCATCGCCGCGTTCGAGCGCTACGTGGCCGACCACGCCGGCTGAGGGCCCCGGGCCGGGCCCGCAGCCCGGCGCGCACGGGTTCAGCGCGCGCGGTAGTCCGCGTAGGACTTTTCTTCCACGTAGCCCGACCCCAGCGCCAGGTTGATCGCCTTCTTGATCCGCGCGCGCTCGTCGTTCTGGAAGTACACGCTGCGCGCCAGCTCGACGAACCCCGCGTCGAACGCCTGCGCCTTGTCCTTGAGGCGGATGTCGTCCTCGATGTCCCACAGCCGCTCGTTGACCGCCTTCAGTTCCGCGCGCAGGCCATCGATCTCCCGGCTCGCCGCCGGATGCGCGCTCCAGGTGCGCTCCAGCGCCGCCAGTTCGTTGCGCACGTTCGCCAGCTTGGCCGCATCGCTCATGCGCTCGGACTTGATCTGCAGGATCGAGATCTTGTCGAGCAGTTCGCCGAAGGAGACGGGCACCAGGATTTCGGACATGACGGACACCAGGGAAACGAGGCAAGCAGTGTAGCGGCCGGCACCGCCGCGCGTGGCGCCGGCCCGCGGGCCGGAAACGAAAACGGCCCCGTCGGGGGCCGTTTCCAGATCTGGCGGGAAGGGGGGGATTCGAACCCCCGATACGCTATTAACGTATGCCTGATTTCGAGTCAGGTACATTCAACCACTCTGCCACCTTCCCGGTGGTTCCCGGCGTACCGGGCTGCGAATGATACGAGGCCTTGGCAGCGCGGACAAGCGGTTTTTTCACCGCGCAGCCGCCTGCCCGCCCGCCCTGCCCGGTTCCGCGCGCCGGCCTGCCGCCCGGCAGGCGCGCCCGCGGCTCTTGCCGTGTACCGGTACGGACGCGATGATGAAACGCCTTTCCACCGGAAACGGCCCACCGCGGGCGCCCATGATCGAATTCGGACACCTCAGCCATGTCGGCCTGCGCCGCCAGCTCAACGAGGACACCTATTACGGTGACGGCGAGCTGGGACTATGGCTGGTCGCCGACGGCATGGGCGGCCACGCCTGCGGCGAAGTCGCCAGCGCGCTGGCGCGCGAGGCCATCGTGCGCGAAGTACGTGGCGGCACCGCGCTGCCGCAGGCCATCCGCATCGCCGACGAGGAGATCATCCGCGCCTCGCGCCGGCGCAACGACAGCCTGCCCATGGGCACTACCGTGGTCGCCGCGCGGGTGCAGGGCAACCGCTTCGAGGTGGCCTGGGTCGGCGACAGCCGCGCCTACCTGTGGCGCGACGGCAAGCTGGCGCAGTTGAGCCAGGACCACAGTTACGTGCAGGAGCTGATCGCGCAGGGCTCGCTGACCGTCGAGCAGGCCCGCGCCCACCCGCACCGCAACGTCGTCACCCAGGCACTGGGCGTCACCGATCCGGCCCACCTCAACGTCGCCACCATGACCGGCGAACTGCGCCCGGGAATGCAGCTGCTGCTGTGCAGCGACGGGCTGACCGAGGAGGTGGACGACCGCAACCTGGCGCAGACCCTGGCGCAGGCCGACTGCAGCGCCCAGGAATGCGTGGACACGCTGGTGGCCGCCGCGCTGGACGGCGGCGGTTCGGACAACATCACCGCACTGCTGGTGCGCTGCCACTGAGCACGGTCCGACGGGCGGCAGTCGTTGCCGCCGTCGGTTACGCGCCGGCCACGTCCTCGGGCCTGGCGCCATCCCACCAGGCATGGCCGGCCTTCTTGCGCAGGCGCTCAAGGCGCGCCTGGTGCGCCTGCAGTTCCGAAGCCGTGGCCACTACCCGCGGACGCGGCAGCAGGACCGCGGCATCGAACGCCTGTACCGCGCCCGCCGCGCCCATGATCTCGGACTCCGGCAGGCCGAAGCCGATCTCCTCCTGCCCCGAGGTCAGCGCGATGTAGACGTCGGCCAGGATCTGGGCATCGAGCAGGCCGCCGTGCAGGTGGCGGTGCGAATTGTCCACGCCCAGGCGCTTGCACAATGCGTCCAGCGAATTGCGCTGGCCGGGGAAGCGCTCGCGCGCCATCGCCAGCGTATCGGTCACCCTCACCCGCTCGGCAAGCGGGCCCCTGCCCAGCAACGCCATCTCGTTCTCGAGGAAGCCCATGTCGAACGCGGCGTTGTGGATGATCAGCTCGGCGCCATCGACGTAGGCCAGGAATTCGTCGACGACCTCCTCGAAGCGCGGCTTGTCCGCCAGGAATTCCAGGCTCAGGCCGGTCACCTCCTGGGCGCCGGCCTCGAACTCGCAGTCGGGCTTGAGGTAACGGTGGAAGTTGTTGCCGCTGGGCCGGCGCTCGAGCAGTTCGACGCAGCCGATTTCGACCACGCGGTTGCCCTTCTTCCACTCCAGGCCGGTGGTTTCGGTATCAAGGACGATCTGGCGCATGCTCAACCCCGGTTGCTGGCGGCGCCATCGCGCACGCGGATTGCGGCATCGCGGGCCAACTGGTCCACGCGTTCATTGTCCGGGTCGCCGTTGTGGCCCTTCACCCAGCGCCACTCGATCTGGTGCCGCTGGGTGGCCGCGTGCAGGCGCTCCCACAGGTCGCGGTTCTTCACCGGGTCGCCGCCCGCGGTCTTCCAGTGGCGCCGCACCCAGCCGGGCATCCACTCGGTGATGCCCTGCCGCACGTACTGCGAATCGGTCTGCAGCATGATGGTGCACGGTTCGTTGAGCGCCTCCAGCCCGGCGATGGCCGCCATCAGCTCCATGCGGTTGTTGGTGGTATGGGCCTCGCCCCCGGACAGTTCGCGTTCGTGCGCCTTGTAACGCAGCAGCGCCGCCCAGCCGCCCGGCCCGGGGTTGCCGAGGCAGGCGCCGTCGGTATGTATCTCGATTGATTTCATGTTGTTCCGTTGAGTGAAGCGTCAAGTCGCCACCGGTCCGCCCCAACCCACGGGGCGGGCGGCTTCAGGGCCGATGAAGGCCGCCGCACGCTTCTCGAATTCCAGTACGCGGACCGCGCGCAATGCCGGCAACGCCTTGCCGCCGGCAGTCCCGGCATCGCGCCACAGCGGTCCGAAATGGCGCACCGAGCGGACCCGCAGCCCCTCGCGCTGCAGCCGCGACTGGCAGCGCGTGGCCGATGGCGGCCGCGCGCCCTGCCATTGCCAGTGGGCACGGTAGGGACTGTAGCGGTTGAGCAGGGTCATCCACAGCCGGCCACCGGGCATCAGCACCCGCGCGCACTCGGACAACAGCGGTTCCAGGTCCAGCGCGGCGACATGCTGCAGGACGATCGCGTTGACCGCCTCCGAGGGCAGCGGCAGCGGCAGCGCGCAGCACACGTCGCCGCCCCAGCCGTGCCCGTCGGCCGCCCGGTGCAGCCGCACCCCGCGCCCGGCGGGCGCCTCGGCGGGCAGCCAGGTCGCGCAGGGAGCCAGCCACAGCCAGGGCTGCGCGGGAAACCCGCCGACCTGATCGAGCAGGTGGCGCTGCTCCGCGGCCCGCATCGCCGCCGCTCCAGTCTTCTCAAACCAGGCCGAGACTGCAGCTTGACGGGGGAACGGGGCGGCAGGCATGGTCCAATTCTATGCGACTGACCGCCCTGCCTGCATTCCAGGACAACTACATCTGGGCGCTGCAGGCGCCGGATGGAAGCACCGTGTTCGTCGATCCCGGCCAGGCGCAACCGGTCCTGGACGCGGCCACGCAGGGCATGCGGCCGGCCGCCGTGCTGCTTACCCACCACCACGACGACCACGTCGGCGGGGTGGCGGAACTGCGCGCACGCTGGCCCGACCTGGCGGTCTTCGCACCGGAAGATGAACGGATTCACCTGAAATGTGAAAGAGTGGGCGATGGCGACCGGGTAGAATCGGCCGGCTTCGCGTTTTCGGTGCTGTCCGTCCCCGGCCACACCCGGAGCCACATCGCCTTCCATGGCCACGGTCATCTGTTCTGTGGCGACGCGTTGTTCAGCCTGGGCTGTGGACGCATGTTCGAAGGTACGCCCGCCCAGATGCTGGCCTCGCTACGGCGGCTGGCGGCACTGCCGGCGCAGACGCAGGTCTGCTGCGGGCATGAGTACACGCTGGGCAATGCCGTGTTCGCGCGGCATGTCGATCCCACCAACGCGGCATTGCATCGCCGCCAACAGGAAGCCATGGACATGCGCAGCCGCTCCCGCCCGACCGTTCCCTCGCTGCTGGCCAGCGAACTGGAATGCAATCCCTTCCTGCGCACGCATGCCGAACCCGTGCGCCAGGCCATCGCCGCGCGGCTGGGCCGCGCGCCGCTGGACGAAGTGGAAGTGTTCGCCGAATTACGGCGCTGGAAAGACGGTTTCCGCGCGTGAGGCGGCGCGGCCTGTCCCTGGCGCTGGGGCTGCTGCTCGGCGCCGGTGCCGGCGTCACCGCCGGCGCGCAGTCGCTGCCGGCCACCGCCGGCCTGACCCAGAACATCGCCTCGCTCGCGGCCCTGCCCGCCGACCCGGCGGCACTGCCGGCGCCGCTCACCCGCAATGGCCACCAGATATTCGCCAGCTTCCGCGAGGGCCTGGCGATGGCGCAATGCGATGCGGACGCCACCAGCCCGCGCTGGCGCAGGCAGTTCGCGCACGCGCCGTCACGCCTGGGCAATGTCGAGGATGACGCCCTGCCACTGTTCGGTTATGTGGTGGACGAGCTGCGCGCGGCCGGCCTGCCCACCGAATTCGCGTTGATTCCCTTCGTGGAAAGCGGCTATCGACCGGGCGCGCGCAACGCCAGCGGCCCGGCCGGGCTGTGGCAGTTCATCGCCACCACCGCGCGCAACCACCGGGTGCCGATGGAAAGCGGCTATGACGGCCGGCTGTCCGCGGTCGATTCCACCCGCGCCGCGGTGCGCTACCTGAAAACGCTCTACGGCATGTTCGGCGGCGACTGGCAGTTGGCCGTCATGGCCTACAACGCGGGCGAGTACCGCATCCTGCAGGCGCTGCGCCGCGGCGGCATGAACGCGCAGAACGCGCGTCCAGCCGAGCTGCCGGGCCTGTCGCCGATCACCCATGCGTATGTCGAGAAGCTGCATGCCCTGGCATGCGTGCTCGAACAGGCGGAGAAGGAGCCGGAGCTGATGGCGGCCCTGGACCGCCCGGTACCGGTCCTGCGCGGACATGCGCTGCCGGCCGGTACCAGCCTGGCCGACTGGTCGGCGCGCAATGCGCTGGACCCGGCGCGTGTGGCCCGGCTCAATCCGGCCGTCACCGGCAAGCGCGCCGGTACCCGGGTGCTGGCGCCGGCACTGCCGGACATGGTCCTGGGCAGCGAAAGCCAGATCGCGGCATCCACCACGCCAGCGGCGGCACTGCCCGCCCCGGCCCGCGTCGATGTCGCCAGTAGTGCCGTGGCCATCGCGGGCGCCACCGGCACGGGACGTGGCCATACGGTCCGCAGCGGCGAATCGGCCTGGACGATCGCGCGCCGGTACGGCATTCCGGTCAAGACCCTGCTTTCCCGCAACAACCTGGATGCCAACGCGATCCTCAAGCCCGGCATGGTGCTGCGTTTCGAGGAAAGCCGCTGACCCGGCGCTGACGCCACCGACGGCAAAAACGCGAAAGCCCGGCTGCATGCCGGGCTTTCTGCTTCATGGGACCTGCGGGGCGTTCACTGCAACGCCCCGGCCACGCCCCCGGGGGTCAGAGCTGCGATTCCTGCACCTGCACCTTGAAGCGCTTGCGCAGGCCGTCGACGAAGGCCTTGGCCGCCGCCGCGCCGTCGAGCTGGCTCAGCTGCTGCTTCAGCATCGCCAGCTGCGGCTCCGGCACTTCCTTCAGGTCGCCCGGGGTGACCTTGGTCACCGCGAACACCGCATAGCGGCCGCCGTCCATCTCCACCTTGCCGTAGCTCGGCTTGCCGTCGGTCGGCGGCGCCACGCTGAACACCGCACGATTGGCGGCGGCCGTTGGCATCGGTGCCGAGCGCGGCAGGCCCGGCATCGGCAACAGCTGCAGCTTCTCGCCCTCGGCCAGCGCCTGCAGCGTCTGCCCACCCTGCAGCTTGGCCAGCAGCGCATCGGCCGCCTTCCTGGCCGCTTCCTCGGTACGGTGCGCACGCACCGCGGCGATCACCTGCTCGCGCGCCTGCGCCAGCGGGATGGCCTGCTCCGGCGTATGCGCCGTCACCCGGATCATCACGTTGTGGTTCGGGCCCAGTTCGATCGGGTCGCTGACCGTACCGTCCTCCTTCAGCGCATCGGAGAACGCCGCACGCAGCACCGCCGGGTTGGCGGCGATGCCGCTGGCGGTGGCGCGGGTGAACGGCCCCAGCGTCTGCACCGGCAGGCCCACTTCCTTGGCCGCCGAATCGAGCACGGTCGGATTCTTGTAGACCAGGTCCACCAGGCGCCCACCCAGTTCGTTGAAGGCGCGCTCGGTATCGGCCTGCAGCTGCTCGGCCGCCAGCTGGTCGCGCACCTCTTCGAACGGACGCCCCTCGCCGCCCTTGACCTCGCGCAGCTTCAGCACGTGGTAACCGAACTCGGTCTTCACCGGGCCGCTGATCTCACCCGGCTGCATGGCGAACAGCGCATCCTCGAACGGCTTCACCATCACGCCATGCTCGACCCAACCCAGGTCGCCGCCTTCGGCCTTGGAGCCCGGATCGTCGGAATTGGCCTTGGCCAGCGCGGCGAAGTCGGCACCCGGCTGCCTGGCGTCGGCGGCCAGCTTGGCGGCCTTGGCTTCGGCGGCCTTCTGCGCGGCGGCGTCGCTGCCGGCGCTGATCAGGATGTGCGAGGCCAGGCGCTGCTCCGGCTTGACGAAGCGCGCCTTCTCTTCCTCATAGCGGCGGCGCAGGGCCGCCTCGTCCGCCGGCGTGGCCGCAGGCATGCGCGCCGCATCCAGCTCGACGTACTCGATGGACACGCTTTCCGGCTGCATGAAATCGCGGGTATGGGTGTCGTACCACTGCTTGATCTGCGCGTCGTCCACCGCGGCGGTGTCGGCTTCCGGCGCCGGCAGCATGGCGAACTCCACGTCGCGCGTCTCGCCCAGCAGCTTCAGCAGGCGCTCGCTCTCGCCCTTGGTGGCAAAGCCCGACTGCGCCAGCGCGGTCGGGATGATCGACTGCTGCAGGCTGGTGCGGACCACCTGGTCGAACATATCCGGCGTGCGCGGCGGCTGGCTCTGTGCCAGCACCAGGCGGTACTGCTCGGCATCGAACTTGCCGTCGCGCTGGAATGCCGGGATCGCGGCGATGTAATTGCGCACCGCCTCGTCGCCGATCACGATCCGCGCGTCTTCGGCGGCCAGCCGCACCACCTGCTCGTCGATCAGCTGGTCGAGCACGGCCCGCTTGTTCTCGGTGGTCTCGAACTCGCGCGGATCGAAATTGTCGCCCTGCTGCTGGCGGGCCTCCATGCGCGCCTGTTCGAAGCGCGTGCGGAAATCCTCGACACTGATCTCATGGTGGTTCCACAGGAACGACATCGGCCACCACGACGGCGCCGAGCGCCACCACGACGGCGGTGCGGATACCTTGGCGACGTTCTGCGCACCGACACCGCCCAGATAGCTGTTGTCGATCACGAACAGGAACGGAATCATCAGCAGCCCCAGGATCACGGTCACGATCCAGCCCGAGGTCTTGTCGCGGAGTTTCTGCAGCATGGGAAAATCAAGGCCTGATTGGCGAGCCGGGCAGTGTAACCCGCTTCCCGCCTGACTCCCAACCGGAGCGGGCGTGCGCCCCCGTCCACGCACGACGTCGTTGCCATGGCAGCCGCCAGGGCCAGGGCGGATGGCGAAAAAAAAGCCCCGGGCTTCTGCCCGGGGCTTCGAATCAATGGCGGAGCGGACGGGACTCGAACCCGCGACCTCCGGCGTGACAGGCCAGCATTCTAACCAGCTGAACTACCGCTCCGCATATTGCAACTGCTACCGGCCGACATCGCGACCGGGGTGCCACTGCATGCAGTGGCGGGTGGAACTGGCGGAGCGGACGGGACTCGAACCCGCGACCTCCGGCGTGACAGGCCAGCATTCTAACCAGCTGAACTACCGCTCCGCACTTGATTGTTCGCTTCCAGCACCACTCCGGAAGAGTGGAGAGAAAGCAAGGCCCCCGATTGCTCAGGGGCCCTCTTGAAACTGGCGGAGCGGACGGGACTCGAACCCGCGACCTCCGGCGTGACAGGCCAGCATTCTAACCAGCTGAACTACCGCTCCACTTTCAATACTGCTCGACGGTGCTTTTACGTGGTGGGTGCTGAGGGTTTCGAACCCCCGACCCTCTCCTTGTAAGGGAGACGCTCTACCACTGAGCTAAGCACCCCCGGTGAGCCGCTTAGTTTACAGCGTCCTTCAGGGCTTTACCAGCCTTGAAAGCAGGATTTTTCGACGCGGCGATCTTGATGGTGTCGCCGGTCTTCGGGTTGCGACCGGTGCGCTCGGCACGCTCGCGGACCTGGAAGGTACCGAAACCCACCAGCGTCACGGCGTCGCCCTTCTTCAGCGCCTTGGTGATCTCGGCGACGACGGCATCGACCGCACGGCCGGCTTCGGCCTTGGAGAGGTCAGCAGCAGCGGCAACGCCGTCGATCAATTCGGTCTTGTTCATTATGTAATAACTCCCTATGCGGCAATCCGCGGAATAGATTGGATTGGTCGTCGCCATCACAGCGGCGGCGGCGGCCGTAAGATCCTGCAAACACGCCGCCCGCTCATCGAGCGGGCGCGTGAGTCGCACTTTTATACCAGCGCCCCCCTACCCACGCAAGCCGAAAAGCCAATAACGACGCGGGTTTCAAGGGATTTTGCGTTCATCATCAGTGCTTGACGCGCGCGGCCGGAGCTGCCTTCGCCCGCCCCCGCACCGCCACGCGCTGGCCGTTCTTGCGCACCTTCTTCGGCGCCAGCGGCGCCTCCAGCGCGATGTCCAGCACTTCATCGATCCACTTCACCGGGATGATGTCCAGGTCGCGGGTCACGTTGGCCGGGATGTCGGCCAGGTCCTTGCGGTTCTCCTCCGGGATGATCACCGTGCGGATGCCACCGCGCAGCGCGGCCAGCAGCTTCTCTTTCAGCCCGCCGATGGCGGTGACGCGGCCACGCAGGGTGATCTCGCCGGTCATGGCGACATCGGCCTTGACCGGGACCCGGGTCAGCGTCGACACCAGCGAGGTGACCATGGCGATGCCGGCACTGGGGCCGTCCTTGGGCGTGGCGCCATCGGGCACGTGCAGGTGCACGTCGTGCTTCTGCAGGAAGTCCACGTCGATGCCCAGCGCCTGCGCGCGGGCGCGCACCACCGACAGCGCCGCCGTCGCCGATTCCTTCATCACGTTGCCGAGCTGGCCGGTCAGCGTCACCGCGCCCTTGCCCGGAATCAGCGTCGATTCGATCTGCAGCAGGTCGCCGCCGACCTCGGTCCAGGCCAGGCCGGTGACCAGGCCGACCTCGTTCTCCTCCTCGGCACGGCCGAAGTCGAAGCGGCGCACGCCCAGATACCTGTCCAGGTTGGCGGCGTCGACCACCACCAGCGCCCGGGACTTCTTCGCGGCCTTCCGGGCCGTCTTCCTGGTCGGCTGCGGGCCGGCGAGCGCGATCTCCTTGACCACCTTGCGGCAGATCTTGGCGATTTCGCGCTCGAGGTTGCGCACGCCGGACTCGCGCGTGTAGTAGCGCACGATGTCGCGGATCGCGTCCTCGTCGATGGCCAGTTCCTCCGGCTGCAGGCCATTGGCCTTGAGCTGCTTGGGCACCAGGTAGCGGGTGGCGATGTTGAGCTTCTCGTCCTCGGTGTAGCCCGGGATGCGGATCACCTCCATGCGGTCCAGCAGCGGGCCGGGGATGTTGAGCGAGTTGGAGGTCGCCACGAACATCACTTCGGACAGGTCCAGGTCCACTTCCAGGTAGTGGTCGTTGAAGGCGTTGTTCTGCTCGGGGTCGAGCACTTCCAGCAGCGCCGACGACGGGTCGCCACGGAAATCCATCGACATCTTGTCGATCTCGTCGAGCACGAACAGCGGGTTCTTGCTGCCCACCTTGTTGAGGTTCTGCACGATGCGCCCGGGCATGGAGCCGACGTAGGTACGGCGGTGGCCGCGGATCTCGGCCTCGTCGCGCACGCCGCCCAGGCTCATGCGCACGAACTTGCGGTTGGTGGCCTTGGCGATGGACTGGCCCAGCGAGGTCTTGCCCACGCCCGGCGGCCCGACCAGGCACAGGATCGGGCCCTTCATCTGCTTCACCCGCGACTGCACCGCCAGGTACTCGAGGATGCGGTCCTTGACCTTGTCCAGCCCGTAGTGATCGGCGTCGAGCGTGTCCTGGGCGACCTTCAGGTCCTTGCGCACCTTGGTGCGCTTCTTCCACGGCACGCCCAGCAGCCACTCCAGGTAGTTGCGCACGACCGCGGCCTCGGCCGACATCGGCGACATCTGCTTGAGCTTGTTGAGTTCGTTCCTGGCCTTGGCCTCGACTGCCTTGGGCATGCCGGCCTCGGCGATCTTGCGCGCCAGCTCGTCCAGTTCGCCCGGCGCGTCGTCCAGGTCGCCCAGCTCCTTCTGGATGGCCTTCATCTGCTCGTTGAGGTAGTACTCGCGCTGGCTCTTCTCCATCTGCGACTTGACCCGGCCGCGGATGCGCTTTTCCAGCTGCTGCACGTCGATCTCGCCATCGACCAGACCCACCAGCATCTCCAGCCGGTCGCCGACCTGCAGCGTTTCCAGCAGCTTCTGCTTGTCGGCCAGGCGCACGCCGATATGCGCGGCGATGGTGTCGGCCAGCCGCGACGGCTCCTCGATGCCGTTCAGGGTCTGCAGCAGCTCCGGCGGCAGCTTGCGGTTGGTCTTGACGTACTGTTCGAACAGCGACATCAGCGAACGCGCGATCGCCTCGATCTCGCGCGACTCGCGCGACTCGTCCGATTCCAGCTCGGTGCCGGCGCCCTGCAGCGCGCCGTCCTGCTCGCGGATCCTGTCCACGGCCACGCGCGCCAGGCCCTCGACCAGCACCTTGATGGTGCCGTCGGGCAGCTTCAGCAGCTGCAGCACCTGCGCCAGGGTACCGACGGTGTACAGGTCGGCGGCGGCGGGATCATCGGTCTCGGCCGACTTCTGCGCGACCAGCAGGATGCGCTTGTCCGCTTCCATCGCCCGCTCCAGCGCCTGCATGGACTTGTCGCGCCCGACGAACAGCGGGATGACCATGTGCGGGAACACCACCACGTCGCGCAGCGGCAGGACCGGCAGGTCGAGGACTTCGGTTTGGGACTGGGCCATGGGGGGCTCCACTTGGATTCGGGGGTGGCCATGAAAAAAGCCGATGGCCCCGTTATGGGGCCATCGGCGGGGTGATGCAAGTGGCGTCGGGGAAGCACCTGAACCGGGCTTCACCTGGCGTGGACAGGACGTCCCGACACGCCTATTCAGTCACCGGATGCGGCCTTGGCCGGTGGCGTCTGGTAGATCACGTACGGCTCGGACTTGTGCTCGATGACCGATTCGTCCACCACCACCTTGCTCACGTTCTCCTGCGACGGCAGGTCGTACATGGTGTCCAGCAGCACCGACTCGACGATGGTGCGCAGGCCGCGCGCGCCGGTCTTGCGCTTGAGCGCCTTCTTGGCGATGGCCGACAGCGCGTCCGGGCGGAACTCGAGCTCGACGTTCTCCATCTCGAACAGCTTCTTGAACTGCTTGGTGATGGCGTTCTTCGGTTCGGTCAGGATCCTGACCAGCGCCGTCTCGTCCAGCTCCTCCAGGGTCGCCACCACCGGCAGGCGGCCGACGAACTCCGGGATCAGGCCGAACTTGATCAGGTCCTCGGGCTCGACCTCGGCCAGCACCTTGCCCACTTCCTGCTTGCGCTCGCTGCTCTTGACCTTGGCGCCGAAACCGATGCCGCCGGCCTCGCTGGAGCGCTGCTGGATGACCTTGTCCAGGCCGGCGAATGCACCGCCGCAGATGAACAGGATGTTCTTGGTGTCCACCTGCAGGAATTCCTGCTGCGGATGCTTGCGCCCGCCCTGCGGCGGCACGCTGGCCACGGTGCCTTCGATCAGCTTCAGCAGGGCCTGCTGCACGCCTTCGCCGGACACGTCGCGGGTGATCGACGGGTTCTCGCTCTTGCGCGAGATCTTGTCGATTTCGTCGATGTAGACGATGCCCTGCTGCGCCTTCTCGACGTCGTAGTCGCACTTCTGCAGCAGCTTCTGGATGATGTTCTCCACGTCCTCGCCGACATAGCCGGCTTCGGTCAGCGTGGTCGCATCGGCCATGGTGAACGGCACGTTGAGCAGCCGCGCCAGCGTCTCGGCCAGCAGCGTCTTGCCCGAGCCGGTCGGGCCGACCAGCAGGATGTTGGACTTGGACAGCTCGACGTCGTCGCTCTTCTGACGGCTCTCGATGCGCTTGTAATGGTTGTACACGGCCACCGCCAGCGTACGCTTGGCGCGGTTCTGGCCGATCACGTACTGGTCCAGGACCTCGAGGATCTCGCGCGGCTTGGGCAGCGAACTGCGTGCCGACTGCGCCTTTTCCTCAAGTTCCTCGCGGATGATGTCGTTGCACAGCTCCACGCATTCATCGCAGATGAACACGCTCGGACCCGCGATCAGCTTGCGTACTTCATGCTGACTCTTGCCGCAGAACGAGCAGTAAAGGATCTTGCCGCTGTCTCCGGAACGACCTTGCCGGTCTTCGCTCATGCTTCGCTTACCCAGTTGCTCCCCCCGTGAACAGGGGGTTCGATTTCGAGAATAGCACAGGGCCGGATGGACGCCAGTCCACTTCCGACCCTGCAGAAAACGCCGTGTTTTCGGCTACTTAGGCCGGTCACGCCGGCTGGATCGACTCGTCGGGACGCCGCTCCAGGACCTGGTCCACCAGACCATAGGCCTGGGCATCGGCGGCGCTCTTGAAGTTGTCGCGCTCGGTGTCGCGCGCGATGGTCTCCAGCGACTGCCCGGTGTGCCTGGCCAGCACCTCGTTCAGGCGCGCACGCAGGGTCAGGATCTCGCGGGCGTGGATGTCGATGTCGGTGGCCTGGCCCTGGAAGCCGCCCAGCGGCTGGTGGATCATCACCCGCGAATTGGGCAGCGCGAAGCGCTTGCCGGCCGCGCCCGCCGCCAGCAGCAGCGCGCCCATCGAGGCGGCCTGGCCGACGCAGATGGTGCTCACGTCCGGCTTGATGTACTGCATGGTGTCGTAGATCGCCATGCCGGCGGTGACCACGCCACCGGGCGAGTTGATGTAGATGCTGATGTCCTTTTCCGGGTTTTCCGCTTCCAGGAACAGCAGCTGCGCCACCACCAGGTTCGCCATGTGGTCGTCGATCGGGCCGACCAGGAAAATCAGGCGCTCCTTCAGCAGGCGCGAATAGATGTCATAGGCGCGCTCGCCGCGGCTGGTCTGTTCGACCACCATTGGAACCAGGTTCAGGGCTTTGGCTCGGTTGTCCATTACGTGGGGCACCTAATCTTGACGGGGAAACATCACCCCGCGCCAGGGCGCGGGGCGGGTGGAGCGACCGCCTTACGGGCGGATCGCTTCCTGGAACGTCAGCACCTGCTCGGTGTGCTGGGCGCGCTCGGCGATCCAGTCGATGACCTGCTCTTCCATCACGCGGTTCTGCAGGCCACTCATCAGCTGGGGGTCGTTGCGGTACATCTCAATGACCTGCTCGGGCTCTTCGTAGGTCGAGGCGATCAGGCGCATGGTTTCGTTCAGGCGCTTCGGATCCAGGCGCAGGTCGTTGCGGCGTGCGACTTCGCCGACCAGCAGGCCGACCAGCACGCGCTTGGAGGCGGCGTCCTTGAAGCCCTCGTGGGCATCGGCCGGCACCTGGCCCGGGTTGCCGCCCTGGCGGCGGATCGCGTCGACCTGCTGGGCCAGCATGGCACGGGCCTCGTTCTCGACCAGGCGCGGCGGCAGCTCGACCGACGCATAGGCGGCGATCAGCTGCTCGCCCACTTCGCGGCGCAGGCGGTTCATCAGCGCACCCTTGAGCTCGCGCTCCAGGTTGGCGCGGATGTCGGCGCGGAACTGCGCCAGCTCGCCGTTCTTCACGCCAAAGCTCTTGATGAAGGCCGCATCGACCTCCGGCACCACCGGCTCGGACACCTCGGTGGCCTTGACCGTGACCTTGACGTTCTTGCCGGCCAGGGCCGGCACGCGCCAGTCGGCCGGGAACGCGACGTCCAGCGTCTTCTCTTCGCCCTTGGCCAGGCCGACCAGGCCCTGCTCGATCTGCTCGAACATCATGCCCTGGCCGATGATGATGGTGCCCTGCTCGGCGCCTTCGGCCGGCAGCCGCTCGTCACCGGCCTGCGACCAGGTTTCCAGCGCGACCAGGTCGCCTTCCTGCGCGCCACGCGCGACCGCCTTCCAGCTGCGGCGCTGCTGGCGCAGGTTCTCGATCATCTGGTCGATGTCGGCGTCGGTGACTTCGGCGCTGTGGCGCACGACGGTCAGCTTGGTCACGTCGACATCGCCGAAATCCGGCACCAGTTCGACGGTGGCGACGAAATCGAATTCGCCTTCGCCGGCCTTGTCGATGCGCGGATTGCCGGCGATGCGCAGCTCATGCTGGCGCAGCGCGGCGTCGAAGGTCTCGCGCAGCAGGCCGTCCATCGCCTCGGCGCGCACCTGCTGGCCGAAACGCTGCTCGACCACCTTGGCCGGCACCTTGCCCGGACGGAAGCCCTTGATGCGCACGGTGCGCGCGATCTCGCCGAGCCGGCCGTTGATGTGGCTCTGCAGGCGCTCCTCCGGCAGGGAGAAGGTCAGGCGGCGTTCCAGGTTGCCGGTGGATTCGATCGAAGCTTGCATGTGGACTCCTGCCACCGGTGGCGCCCTGGCCCCCGGCACGATGTGGAAGATGAACGGTTTCCGACGGACATGATTCCGCCGCAGCCCTGTAGTTTCGCCGATTCCGGCTGACGCTTCCAGCCTGCCCCCGGACAGGCGCGCCCGGGGAACATCCGGCAGACACACGGATGGTGCGAAAGGGGGGACTCGAACCCCCACGCCTTGCGGCACTGGAACCTAAATCCAGGGCGTCTACCAATTCCGCCACTTTCGCGTCCGGCCGGCATTGTTGCAGACCGGCGGGCAAAAAAGCTGCCGGATGCGCCTTCCGCACCTGCAGGCGATCGCCCCGGGGCCCGCCAACCGCCGGGACGGCAGGGCGCAGGGCAGCGGCATGCGCCGGCCACGCCCGGAAGCAGGCAAAGAAAAGGGCACCCGCCGTAGCGGATGCCCTTGTCTGGTGGGCTGTCAAGGATTCGAACCTTGGACCTATTGATTAAGAGTCAACTGCTCTACCAACTGAGCTAACAGCCCTGAAACATGGGTGCGCGCTGCTGCCTGCGACACCGGATTCCTGCAGAAAACGCAGGACCCTCACTCTAGAGGAAAACAGCCACCTGGCGTACCAGGTGGCTGTCTTTGTTGGTGGGCCGTCAAGGATTCGAACCTTGGACCAATTGATTAAGAGTCAACTGCTCTACCAACTGAGCTAACGGCCCTGAAAATCAGGGGGCAAATGATACCTGCACCCTTCAGTTCCTTCAACCCCGGAATGCACATTCCGGCGTCTTTCTGTTCAATGGGGTGGCTGAGGGGATTCGAACCCCCGACCACTGGAATCACAATCCAGTACTCTAACCAACTGAGCTACAGCCACCACTGAAAACTACCACCCACCGCTTGCGCCGATTGGCGCGCCCGACAGGAATCGAACCTGTAACCGCCGGCTTAGAAGGCCGGTGCTCTATCCAGTTGAGCTACGGGCGCTCTGACCGGATCGTCGCACTCCAACACGCGCTGGTCGCATCGGATGGTCGGGGTAGAGGGATTCGAACCCCCGACATCCTGCTCCCAAAGCAGGCGCGCTACCAGACTGCGCTATACCCCGGCGGTGAATCTCCCGAGGTTCCCCCCGAAAGGTCGGCTATTGTCGGAACTGTGGAGCAGTCTGTCAACGGCGGATTTCATCACGACGGCGGTTGGTTATGTTGCCGGCATCCGCACCCGACCCGCGAGCCCCACGTGCGCAGCGGCAGTCCAGCCCTATCCGACTCCACCTTCCTCGGTCCTGGCAGCGGCGCGGTGGTCGCGCGCGGCGCCGGGACGATGACCCTCAACGGTACCGTCAACAAGACCGCCTGCTGTTGCTGCTGGCGGCGCCCACCGCGGCCTTCGCCTGGAACCCGGCACTGACCGATACCGGCGAGCTCGCCAGCGGCGCGCGCCTGTACCCGTGGGGCGGACTGATCGGCGGCCTCGTGCAGGCCATGGCCACCGTCTTCAAGAAGCGCTGGGCGCCGGTCAGCGCACCGCTCCATGCGCTGCTCGAAGGCCTGTTCCCGGGCACGATCCCGGCGCGCTACGAGGCGCGTTTCGACGGCATCGTGTTGCAGGCGGTGCTGCTGACCTTCGGCACCCTGTTCGCGGTGCTGCAGGCCTGGCCCGCCACCAGCGCAAGCCGGAACCAGAAAGGGCGCCATCGGCGCCCTTTCTGCTTTCCTCGATGCCGCGCCGCGGTTACAGGCGGCTGGCGATGGCCCGGGCGAAGTCCATGGTGCCACCGGTACCGCCCAGGTCGCCGGTCAGCGAATCCTTGGCTTCCATGGTGGCGACGATGGCCTTGCGCAGGCGCTCGGCGTTCTGCGGCTGGCCGACGTGGTCCAGCATCTGCGCGGCGCCCAGCAGCAGCGCGCACGGGTTGGCGATGCCCTTGCCGGCAATGTCCGGCGCGGTGCCGTGGACGGCTTCGAAAATGGCCGCGCTCTCGCCGATGTTGGCACCCGGGGCCAGGCCCAGGCCGCCGACCAGGCCGGCGCACAGGTCGGAGATGATGTCGCCGAACAGGTTGGTGGTGACGATCACGTCGAACTGCTCGGGACGCATCACCAGCTGCATGCAGGCGTTGTCCACGATCATTTCCTGGAACTCGATTTCCGGGTACTTCGCGGCCACTTCGCGGGCGACGTTCAGGAACAGGCCCGAGGTCGACTTGATGATGTTGGCCTTGTGCACGGCAGTGACCTTCTTGCGGCCGGTGCTGCGGGCCAGCTCGAAGGCGTAGCGCACGATGCGCTCGGAACCCTTGCGGGTGATGCGGGTGCCGGAGAACGCCGTCTCGCCGTCAGCCGAGACTTCCTGGCCTTCGGACAGGTAGGCGCCTTCGGTGTTCTCGCGCACGGTGATCAGGTCGACGTTCTCGTAGCGCGACTTGGTGTTCGGGAACGAGATCGCCGGACGCACGTTGGCGTACAGGTCGAACTGGCGGCGCAGGGCCACGTTGATCGAGCTGAAGCCGCCACCGACCGGGGTGGTCAGCGGGCTCTTCAGCGCCACCTTGTTCTTCTTGATCGATTCCAGCGTGCTGGCCGGAATCAGCTCACCGTGCTTTTCCAGCGCGGCCAGGCCGGCATCGGCGAACTCGTAGGACAGCCCGGCGCCGAGCTTGTCGAGCACGAACAGGGTGGCGTCCATGATTTCCGGGCCGATGCCATCGCCGCGGATGACGGTGATTGTCTGCGTCATGATTTGGGTTCCGAACTGGGAGGGGGAGCGTGCGCCGACCGGCTGCCCGGGATCAGGCGCATCCAAAAGTTTCAACTGTCAATTATGCCTGATCCGCCCGCCCCGCCCCAACTGGACCAAGGTCGCAGGTTCAGCCGTGGTCGTGCCCGGCCGGGGCCTCCGCGGCCCCGGACTCCAGCTGGTCCAGGAAGTCCACCGCGCGCCGCAGGTGCGGGATCACGATCGAGCCGCCGACCACCAGGCCCACCGAGAAGGTCTCGAAGAACTCCTCGCGGCTGACCCCGGCGTCCTTGCACTGGGCCACGTGGTAACTGATGCAGTCGTCGCAGCGCAGCACCAGCGAGGCCACCAGGCCCAGCAGCTCCTTGGTCTTCACGTCCAGCGCGCCGGCCTGGTAGGTCTGCGTATCCAGCGCGAAGAAGCGCCGCACCACCTGGTTGGGTTCGGCCAGGATGCGCTGGTTCATGCGCTGGCGGAATTCGGTGAATTCGGCCACGCGGTCCTTGTCCGCGCCGCTCATGCGCCCTGCCCCGCGAACAGCGGCTCCAGCTTGCCGGCACGGTGCAGCGCCATCATGTCGTCGTAACCGCCCACATGGACCTCGCCGACGAAGATCTGCGGCACGCTGGTACGGCGGGTCAGCGCCATCATCTTCTCGCGCTCGGCCGGGTCCAGGTCGATGCGCACCTCGTTCCAGGTGCGGCCCTTGCTCTTGAGGAAATTCTTGGCCGCCACGCAGTAGGGACACACGGCGGTGGAGTAGATGGTGATCTCGGGGGTCTGGCTGCTCACGGGAAACTCCGCGCGGGGAATGGTGTCCCTATATGGTAGCGGCGCGCCGGATCACACCGCCCAACGCTGGAACACTGCGGGTTAACCTGTGCTTCACACCCGCGACCCGCTTCCCCGTCATCCTCCGCCCAGCCTCACCGGAGCCCCACGCTTGCGAACCCTGCTGCTCGCCACCGCCATCACCCTGGCCCTGGCCCTGGCCCCCCCCCTGTCCCGGGCCCAGGACAGCAAGCTGCCGGACATCGGTTCGTCCGCCGGCGAACTGCTCACCCCGGCGCGGCAGGCCGAGTATGGCGGCATGATGCTGCGCGAACTGCGCAACTACGGTTACCTGGTGGACGATCCGCTGGTCGACGACTGGCTGCAGTCCATGGGTACCCGGCTCGGCTCCAACAGCGCCCAGCCGCAGCAGAAATTCACCTTCTTCATGCTCAAGGACCGGCAGATCAACGCCTTCGCCACCCTCGGCGGCTACATCGGCATGAATGCCGGCCTGGTGCTGACCGCCGAGCGCGAGGACGAGGTCGCGGCGGTGCTGTCGCACGAAATCTCGCACGTCACCCAGCAGCACGTGCTGCGCAGCGTCGAGAAGGCGCAGCGCGACCAGATACCGATCCTGCTGGGCATGCTCGCGGCGGTGATCGCGGCGCAGCAGGCCGGCGGCAACTCCTCCGGCGACGCCACCATGGCGGCGATCAGCTCGGGCATGGGCCTGATGCAGCAGCTGCAGATCAACTTCACCCGTTCCAACGAATCGGAGGCCGACCGGCTCGGCATCCGCACGCTGGCGCGCAGCGGCTACGACGTCGATGCGATGGCCGGCTTCTTCGAGCGGATGTCGGCGGCCATGCGCGGCAACGAGGGCGGTTACTCGACGCCCGACTTCCTGCGCACCCATCCGGTGAACATCACCCGCATCAGCGAGGCCAAGGCCCGTGCCGAGCAGATCAAGAAGGACACGGTGCTGCTGACCACCACCACGCCCGGCGGCGTGCGCCAGGAGCGGGTGAACCCGGCCGACCCGGTTCCCGATCCGGCCAGGGCCAGCGGCAACCCGCTGCTGCCCGGCTCGCTGCAGCTGTCGCTGCCGTCGATCGGCCTGCCGCGCGGCGCCAGCGGCCAGTTCGACTGGGCCCGCGAGCGCCTGCGCGTGCTCAGCGCCCCGACGCCGTCCGAGCTGGTGCGCGAGTACCAGGACCTGCGCCGCAGCCAGAAGGACGGCCTGAGCGATCCGCAGCGCTATGGCGTGGCCATCGCCCAGCTGCGCGATGGCACCGGCGCGCTGCAGCAGGCCCTGCAGGAGTTGCAGCAGCTGCAGTCCGAGCACCCCGACAACCTGTGGGTGAACCTGGCGCTGGGCGAGGCGGAGTCGCGCAATGGCCGCCACGCCGACGCCAACCGCCGCTTCGACGCATTGCTGCAGAAGCTGCCGCAGAGCCGCCCGGTGGCGCTGACCTACGCCCAGGTGCTCAACGAGCAGGGCGGCATGGAGGCGGGCAAGCGCGCCCAGGCCATGCTGCGCCCGCTGCTGGCCCGGGCCGGCGACGACCCGGTGTTCCAGCGCACCTTCGCCCGCGCCTGCGAGCTGGCCGGCGACAACGCGCGCGCCAGCGAGGCCTATGCCGAGGCCGCCTACCTGAACGGGCGTCCGGAGCAGGCCCTGCTGCAGTTCCAGGCACTGCTCAAGCAGCCCGGCCTGGACTACGTGAGCCGCGCCCGGGTGGACGCTCGGATCGAGGCGATCATGCCGACCGTGCTGGAAATGCGCCGGCTGGGCATGCGCGACCCGGACATGCAGCGCCGCTGACCCCACGGGCTGCCGGCGGGAGGCCGGGGGACGACACCGCCGGCAATGTCACAAACCGGTCATCAAACCGTAGTCTACTGGGCACATCCGGTCCGATGGGCTTCATGGTAGGCAAGACGTGCAGAAACGCATCCTTATCGTCGATGACGAACCGGCGATCCGCGACATGGTCGCGTTCGCGCTGCGCAAGGGGGAATACGAGCCGGTGCACGCCGGCGACGCGCTGGAGGCACAGACCGCCATCGCCGACCGCGTGCCGGACATGATCCTGCTGGACTGGATGCTGCCGGGCACCAGCGGGCTGGAGCTTGCCCGCCGCTGGCGCAAGGAGGCGCTGACCCGCGACGTGCCGATCATCATGCTCACCGCACGGGGCGAGGAAAACGACCGTGTCGGCGGGCTGGAGGCCGGCGTGGACGATTACGTGGTCAAGCCGTTCTCGGCACGCGAACTGCTGGCGCGCATCCGCGCGGTCATGCGCCGCACCCGCGACGATGACGAGGACGGCAGCGTGGCGATCGGCCCGATCCGCATCGACGGCGCCGCGCACCGGGTGTTCGCCGGCGACGCGCCGGTCTCGATCGGCCCCACCGAGTACCGCCTGCTGCATTTCTTCATGACCCATCCCGAGCGCGTCTACACCCGCTCGCAGCTGCTGGACCATGTGTGGGGCGGCAGCGTCTACGTGGAGGAGCGCACCATCGACGTGCACATCCGCCGCCTGCGCAAGACCCTGGAACCGTTCGGCGCCGAAAACATGGTGCAGACCGTGCGCGGCGCCGGCTACCGCTTCTCGGCCTCGGTCTGAGCACGGCGCCGCGGCCGGCGCCCGTGCTTCCTGCTATAACCCGTCACGGTTCCCAAGGTTCCATCCGCACCACCCGAGAGCGCAATGCCCCGCCAATTCCGATCCGCCTGGTTGAAGACGCTGGCCACCCTGGCCGCGTTGCTGTTGTCGGCCCTGCTGATCGGCGCCCTGCTCGGCCATCCGGCGCTGGTGCTGGCACTGGCCGCACTCGGGATCCTGGCCTGGCACTACTGGCGGCTGCGCCAGGTGCTGCTGCGCCTGACCGCGCGCCAACGCTGGGAAACCGCGCGCGGCACCGGCGTGTGGAACGAGCTTGACCGCCTGCTGTACCGCAACCAGCAGGAAATGCGGGTGCGCAAGCGGCGCCTGATCGACATGCTGCGCAGCTACCGCGCGGCGGCCGCGGCGCTGCCCGACGCGGTGGTGGTGGTGGACCGCAACACCCAGCGCGTGCAGTGGTTCAACGAGGCCGCCACCGCGCTGCTGGGCCTGCAGCACCCTGCCGACATGGATGCGCCGCTGGTCGAGCGCCTGCAGCCGCTGCCGCTGGCGCACTGGCTGGCCGGCGGCCGCAACGCCGAGCCGATCCTCGATGCCAATTCGCCGGTCGATCCGGGCATCCGCCTGCACCTGCGCCTGATTCCGTATTCGGACCACCACTGGCTGCTGGTGGCGCGCGACGTGACCAAGCTGCTGCACCTGGAACAGGTGCGCCGCGACTTCGTCGCCAACGTCTCGCACGAACTGCGCACGCCGCTGACGGTGGTGCATGGCTACCTGGACATGATGGACCCGGAGGATTTCCCGGACACCGGGCCGATGCTGGCGGAGATGCGCAAGCAGTCCCAGCGCATGGCGCAGCTGGTCGAGGACCTGCTCACCCTGTCGCGGCTGGAATCGCAGCAGCAGACCGAGCTGGAAACCGTGGCGATGACCTCGATGCTCGCCTCGCTGCGGCGTGAAGCCGAGGCCCACAGCCAGGGCCGCCACACGATCACCATCGAGGACAGCGCCGGCGTCGACCTGGCCGGCTCCAACAAGGAGCTGCACAGCGCCTTCTCCAACCTGGTCACCAACGCGGTGCGCTACACCCCGGCCGGCGGCCGCATCACCCTGACGTTCGCCCGCGAGGGCGACGGCGCGGTGCTGGCGGTGACCGACACCGGCTATGGCATTCCGGCCAGCCACCTGCCGCGCCTGACCGAACGCTTCTACCGCGTGTCCAGCAGCCGTTCGCGCGAGAGCGGCGGCACCGGCCTGGGCCTGTCCATCGTCAAGCACATCCTCGGCCTGCACCAGGCGCGCCTGGACATCCGCAGCGAAGTCGGCCAGGGCAGCACCTTCGCCTGCCATTTCGACGCCGAACACGTCCGCCCGCGCACCGCCCTCCCCTCGCCACCGTCCACGGAAGACTCCCCGGCATGAACGCTCCCGTCCCGTCCCCCGTTGCCACGGCCCCCGGCAACGACCCGCTGCGCGACCCGGCGCTGTACATCAACCGCGAGCTGTCGCAGCTGGATTTCAATTTCCGCGTGCTGGCGCAGGCGATGGACGAGCAGGTGCCGCTGCTGGAGCGGCTGCGCTTCCTGTGCATCTCCTGCACCAACCTGGACGAGTTCTTCGAGATCCGCGCCGCGGCGGTGCGCCACGCGCAGGAATTCGGCCTGCCGCCGGCGCCGGACGGCATGAGCCCGCAGGAAATCCTGACCGCCATCCACGACCGCGCCGCCGAACTGGTGGAACAGCAGTACCGCTGCTGGAACGAAGTACTGCGCCCGGCGCTGCAGGACGCGGGCATCGGCATCCTCTCGCCGTCGACCTGGACCCCGCGCCAGCGGCGCTGGCTGCGCGCCTACTTCCGCAACGAGATCATGCCGGTGCTCTCGCCGCTGGGGCTGGACCCGTCGCATCCGTTCCCGAAGATCCTCAACAAGTCGCTGAACATCGTGGTCGTGCTCAAGGGCACCGACGCCTTCGGCCGCGCCGGCCACCTGGCCCTGGTGCGCGCGCCGCGTTCGCTGCCGCGCATCATCCAGCTGCCCAAGTCGCTGGGAGGCACCCAGAACTTCGTGCTGCTCTCGGCGGTGCTGTCCACCTTCGTCAACGAACTGTTCCCGGGCATGGACGTGCGCGGCGCCTACCAGTTCCGGGTCACCCGCAACTCCGAGCTGGTGGTGGACGAGGAGGAAGTGGAGAACCTGGCGCTGGCGCTGCGCGACGAACTGGTCGACCGCGGCTACCGCCCGGCGGTAAGGCTGGAGATCGCCCACGACTGCCCGCGCGCGATCGTGCAGACCCTGCTGCAGAACTTCGGCCTGTCCGAGAACGCGGCCTACCGCATCGACGGTTCGGTCAACCTCAACCGCGTCATCCAGGTCTACGACCTGGTCCAACGGCCGGAGCTGAAGTACCCGCCGATGACGCCGCGCGTGCTCAAGACGTCCGAAGGCATCTTCGAGGCGGTGGCGCGCGGGGATGTGCTGCTGCATCACCCGTTCGACTCGTTCAGCACCGTGCTCGAGCTGATCCGCGAAGCGGCGGTGGACCCGAACGTGCTGGCGATCAAGCAGACGCTGTACCGCACCGGCAAGGACTCGGGGATCGTCGAAGCGCTGATCCAGGCCGCGCGCAACGGCAAGGACGTGACCGTGGTGGTCGAACTGCGCGCGCGCTTCGACGAAGAGGCCAACCTCGGCCTGGCCGATCGCCTGCAGGATGCCGGCGTGCAGGTGGTCTACGGCGTGGTCGGCTACAAGACCCACGCCAAGATGCTGCTGGTCGTGCGCCGCGAGGGCCGCAAGCTGCGCCGCTACGTGCACCTGGGCACCGGCAACTATCACAGCGGCACCGCGCGGGCCTACACCGACCTGAGCCTGATCACCGCCGATCCGGACATCGGCAACGACGTGCACCAGCTGTTCCAGCAGTTGTCCGGGCTGGCCTCGAAGATGAAGATGGAGTACCTGCTGCAGTCGCCGTTCACCCTGCATGCCGGCCTGCTGCAGCGGATCGAGCGCGAGACCCGGCTGGCGCTGGACGGCAAGCCGGGGCGGATCATCGCCAAGATGAACGCACTCAACGAACCGCAGGTGATCCGCGCCCTGTACGCGGCGTCGCAGGCCGGCGTGCAGATCGACCTGATCGTGCGCGGCGCCTGCACCCTGCGCCCCGGGGTGGAGGGGGTCTCGGACAACATCCGGGTGCGCTCGATCGTCGGCCGCTTCCTGGAGCACAGCCGCGTCTACTGGTTCGGCAACAACGGCGCGCCGGAGCTGTACTGCGCCAGCGCCGACTGGCTGGAGCGCAACCTGCTGCGGCGCGTGGAGACCTGCTTCCCGATCCTGGACAGCGACCTGGCCCGGCGGATCTACCGCGAGGTGCTGCAGAACTACCTGGACGACAACCTCAACGCCTGGGAACTGCAGGCCGACGGCCGCTACCGCAAGTGCACGCCGCAGCCCGGACAGCCGCCGCATTCGGCGCAGCAGGCGCTGCTGGAAGCGCTGTAACCGCGCGCCGCGGCCGCGGCACCCGCAGGCCCGGACGCGCGCGCGCACGCGCCGGGCCATGGCGCCGGCTTCCGGATCCGCGCACAGGGTGACACGCGCCCCCGGCCATCCACTACCATTCCGCCATGCCCCAGTCCTCCCCGACCTTTCCCCCCCTGCAGGACGGCGACCTGCTGGCCGCCATCGACCTGGGCTCCAACAGCTTCCACATGGTCATCGCCCGCTACCTGCTCGGCCAGCTGCGGGTGGTCGACCGCCTGCGCGAGACCGTGCGCATGGCCGACGGCCTCGACGGCAAGGGCGGGCTGTCGGCCGAGGCGCGGCAGCGCGCGCTCGAATGCCTGGCCCGTTTCGGCCAGCGCATCCGCAACATCCCGCCCTACCGGGTACGCGCGCTGGCCACCAACACCGTGCGCCAGCTGCGCTCGCCGCTGTCGTTCCTGATGCCCGCCGAGACCGCGCTGGGCCATGCCATCGAAGTGGTCAACGGCCGCGAGGAGGCGCGCCTGATCTACCTGGGCGTGGCCCATGCGCAGCCGCCCAAGCCGGGCCAGCGGCGGCTGGTGATCGACATCGGCGGCGGCTCCACCGAATTCATCATCGGCAGCGGCATGCAGCCGCTGGAGCGCGAGAGCCTGCAGGCCGGCTGCATCGCCAGCACCCGCCGCTTTTTTCCCGGCGGCAAGCTGAGCAAGAAGCGCTGGAAGGACGCGCTGACCGAGATCGGCGCCGAGTTCCAGCCATTCGCCGCCAAGTACCGGGCGCTGGGCTGGGACGAGGCGCTGGGTTCGTCCGGCACCCACAAGGCGATCAGCGAGATCTGTGCGGCGATGAAGCTGAGCAAGGGCGCGATCACCGCCCAGGCATTGCCGCTGCTGCGCGACGAGCTGCTGCGCGCCCGCCACATCAACGACATCAACCTGCCCACCCTGTCCAGCGAGCGGCGCCCGATCATCGCCGGCGGCGTGCTGGTGCTCGAGGCCGCGTTCCAGTCGCTGGGCCTGCAGAAACTGCTGGTCAGCAAGGCGGCGATGCGCGAAGGCATCCTGTACGACATCATGGGCCGCGCCAGCGACAACGACCCGCGCGACGAATCGGTGGCGGCGCTGACCCGCCGCTACGACATCGACGCCGCCCAGGCGCTGCGCGTGGAAGCGACCGCCCAGCGCCTGTTCGAGCAGGTCGCCGAGAGCTGGAAGCTGGACTCCGACGACGCGCGCATGCTCGGCTGGGCCGCGCGCCTGCACGAACTCGGGCTGATGATCGCCCACAGCGGCTACCACACCCACGGCAGCTACGTGATCGAGCACTCGGACATCGCCGGCTTCTCGCGCCAGGAGCAGCAGATGCTGGCGGCGCTGATCCGCACCCACCGCCGCGGCGTGCCCAGGACCGCCTTCGACGCCCTGCCCGACCGCCTGCTGCTGCCGGCCCGGCGTACCGCCGCGCTGCTGCGGCTGGCGGTACTGCTGCACCGTTCGCACGAGGACGATCCGATCCCGACCCTGGACCTGAGCGTGGACGGCAACACCCTGTCGCTGGTGCTGGACAAGGTCTTCATCGACGCCCGCCCGCTGCTGCGCGCCGACCTGGTCGGCGAGGCCGAAGGCATGGCCGGGCTGGGCATCTCGTTCCGGCCGTTCGTCGCCTGACCCCCGGAGGCGCGCGGAGCCGCCCCCTTCCACGCTGGCGGCCTGTCACATCCCTGGCACGCCGCTGACACCCGGCTGCCACAGCGCCAGGCGACCCTTTGCGACAAAAGGGAGGCCGCATGCGCTACGCCATCGTCACCGAGACCTATCCGCCGGAGGTCAACGGCGTCGCCCTCACCGTGCAGGGCCTGGAACGCGGCCTGCGCGCGCGCGGCAACGAGGTGGACGTGGTGCGCCCGCGCCAGCCGCAGGACCTGGCACAACCGCACGAGCTGCTGGTGCGCGGGATGGCGCTGCCACGCTATCCCGGCCTGCGCTTCGGGCTTCCGGTCCCGCGCCGGCTGGCGCAGCGCTGGCGCCTGCAGCGCCCCGATGCGGTCTACATCGCCACCGAGGGCCCGCTGGGCTGGTCGGCGCTGCGCACCGCGCGCCGGCTCGGCATCCCGGTCGCCACCGGCCTGCATACCCGCTTCGATACCTATCTGCCCGACTACGGCGCAGCCTGGCTGCAGCCCGTGGCGCTGGGCTGGATGCGCCGCTTCCACAACCAGGGTGATGCCACCCTGGTACCCACCCGCGAACTGCAGGACTTCCTGGAAGGCAACGGCTTCCACCACCCGCGGTTGCTGGCGCGTGCGGTGGACGCGTCGCAGTTCTCGCCGCGGCAACGCGACCTGGCGCTGCGCCAGGAATGGGGGCTGGACGCGCGCGGGCTGGCGGTGATCCACGTCGGCCGCATCGCCGCGGAGAAGAACCTCGGGCTGGCGATCCGGGCGTTCCGGCGGATCCAGCAACTGCGCCCGGACGCACGCTTCGTCTGGGTCGGCGACGGGCCATTGCGCGAGCGCATCGCGCAGGACAACCCCGACTTCGTCTTCTGCGGCATCCAGCGCGGCCAGGCGCTTGCCCGCCACTTCGCCAGCGGCGACGTGTTCCTGTTCCCGAGCCGCAGCGAGACCTTCGGCAACGTGACCCTGGAGGCCATGGCCAGCGGCGTGGCCACGGTCGCCTTCGACTACGGCGCCGCACGCGAACATCTGCAGAGCGGGTACAGCGGCGTGGCCGTGGACAACGACGAGAGCTTCATCAGCGCCGCGCTGAACCTGGCCGGCGACCCGGCCCTGCGCGCATCGCTCGGCGGCAACGCCAGCCTGGCGATGCAGCGGCTGCATCCGGACCACGTGGTCGCCGAATTCGAGGCACTGCTGCACGAACTGTCGCAACGGAGACGTGCCCATGCCCTTGCTGCCGCCTGACGGCCTGCTGGCCCGCGAAACCCGCTGGTGCCGGCGCGCCAACCACTACTGCCGCCGGCGCCGCATCCGCACCCTGTTCGCGGTCATCAGCCGCCTCGGCGATGGCGTGTTCTGGTACCTGCTGATGGCCGCGCTGGTACTGGCCGACGGCATGGACGGCCTGCGCGCGTCGGCGCACATGGCCGCCACCGGGCTGGTCGCGCTCACCCTCTACAAGGTCCTCAAGCGCTGGACCCGGCGCCCGCGCCCGTTCGCCGCCGACCTGCGCATCCGCGCCTGGGTGGCGCCGCTGGACGAGTACAGCTTCCCCTCCGGGCATACCCTGCACGCGGTGTCGTTCAGCGTGGTCGCGCTGGCCTACTACCCGTGGCTGGCGCCGTTGCTGCTGCCGTTCACCGCCGGGGTGGCGCTGTCGCGCGTCGTGCTCGGCCTGCACTACCCCAGCGACGTACTGACCGCCACCGGCATCGCCCTGCTGCTGGGCAGCGCTTCGCTGCAGCTGATGCCGCTGCCGTTCTGAACGGCGGCGGCCAGCCGGCGGCGGTGCCCGCGCGCAACGGCGCCCACCGGTCTCCGCGCGGCCATCGGGAGCGCGCCGGCGTTGCCCTACAATGGCGTCCATGACCACGCTGTTCATTTCCGACCTGCACCTGGACCCCAGTCGTCCGGCCATCACCGCACTGTTCCTGGAATTCCTGCGCGGCCAGGCGCGGCAGGCCGAGGCGTTGTACATCCTCGGCGACCTGTTCGAAGCATGGATCGGCGACGACACCCCCTCCACCGCCGCCGATGCGGTCGCCACCGCCTTGCGCGAACTGACCGATGCCGGGGTGCCGGTGTTCTTCATCCGCGGCAACCGCGACTTCCTGGTCGGCGAGGACTACGCCCGGCGTGCCGGCATGCGCATCCTGCCCGACCCGTGCGTGGTGCCGCTGTACGGCAGGCCGGTGCTGCTGCAGCACGGCGACCTGCTGTGTACCGACGACACCGCCTACCAGGCGTTCCGCGCGCAGACCCGCGCCCCGGCCTTCATCGCCCAGTTCCTGGCGCAGCCGCTGGAAGCGCGCATCGCCTTCGCGCAGAAGGCACGCGCCGCCAGCCAGGCGCACCAGTCGGAAATGAAGCAAGGCGACCGCGCGCAGTTCGAGACCGTCACCGACGTGGCACCGGGCGAAGTCGCCGCCACGTTCCGCCGCTATGGCGTGGACACGATGATCCATGGCCACACCCATCGTCCGGCCGTGCACAGCCTGCAGGTGGACGATGCCGCCTGTACCCGCATCGTGCTCGGCGACTGGTACGAACAGGGGTCGGTACTGCAGGTGGATGCCAGCGGCTACCGGCTGCAGGCGCTGACCCCGTAGGTCCAGGCCAGGTCCGGCGGGCGCCGGAAAGCACTACCATCGACGGACCAATCTGATCAGGAGAGTGAGGATGGCACGCGCGGCAGTGTGGGCATGCACGATGATGGCGGCGGTTGCCGCGGCAGGAATGGGAACTGCGCACGCCGGCAATGCCGAGCAGCCGGTTCCGTTCAAGACCACCGCGACGGTGTGGCTGGACGCGCAGGGCGTTCCGCAGAAGGTTGAAACCCCGGACCGGCTTCCCGCCGCGATCCGCGAAGCCATCGGCGCAAGGGTCAGGGAGTGGCGCTTCGAGCCCGCCACCCTCAATGGCGAAGCAAAGAGCGGCGTCACCCATCTGATGCTCGACGCCTGTGCCGCCGCGGGCGCATCGGGCGAGTTGAATCTGGCGGTGGGCTACGTCTATGGCGGCCCGGTCAACAACCAGGATCCCGCCGGCCTGGCGCCTCCCCCCCGCTATCCCGTCGACGCGATCCGCGCGGGCGTCCAGGGCACATGGCTGGTGACCTACGAAGTACTGCCCGACGGCACCACCCAATGGATGTCCGTCGATCCGCAGGGCGACACCCAGCCGAAGCGGCTCGGCTATTTCGAACCGACGTTGCGCCAGTGGGTAAACCAGTTGCGCTACACGCCCGAAGAAGTGGATGGCCAGCCGATAAGCACGGTGGTTCGCGTCCCGGTCGGCTTCAGCCTCGACTCCACTCCCCAGCCCGCGTCCCGGAAAGAAGCCGCCCGTACCGCCATGGAATGCGTGGCGGCGACGCGGGCCGAGCCATCCAGGCGGACCGTCACCGATACGCGGTTCAAGCTGGTCAGCGGCGGCAGCTGAGCGGACGCTGCAACGGCGTTGGCGGCTGCTGGCAACCGGCGCCGTCGCTGCGGGCCCGCGTCATCGTCGAAGTGTCGGCCGACGATGCGGGCGGCTTCGATTCTCCATCGAACCTGCCGTCGTCCCGGAGCACGCCTACCGGGACGACGGCGGCGACGCCGGATCGAACGCGCATCCTTTGGCGGTCGTCTCCCCCAGCCGCCATGACACGCTGAAGGGATAGGTGATGTCGGACATGCCGTCCGAACAGGACGCACGGCGCACCTCCAGGCGGAACGGCACGCCACCGTCCTCGCCCGCCAGGTGCAGGCCATCGGCATCGAGGCGGCGCGTGGCCTGCAGCCGGCGTGGCGCGTCCATCGTTTCCGGCGTGGTGTAGGCCAGCGCTTCGCCCTCCACCTTCACGCTCCAGAACGGCTCGACGCCCGCGGCCTGCAGGCTGGCCGGGAACGCTGCCGGGTCCGTGTCTCCCCGCGTGGCGACCGCTTCATGCGCGGGCGCACCGGCGTCGGGGACGGCGGGGCTGCAGGCCAGCAACAGGGTCATCGGCAACGCCAGCGACAGGGGGCGGAAGACAGGCATGCGCGGCTCCATGGGGATGCGACAGGGAGTGGGAATGGTCGCATGCGCCAGGTAAACGCAATGCGATCCGCGCGGCCCCGGAAGCCGGCCACGCGGTTGCGTCATCCCGCCTGCTCGACCAGGTCCGCGAGCTCGTCGGCGTCGAAACCGGCCAGCAGGCGCGCTTCGAGATTGAACGGGCCGTGCAGGTAACCGCCGGCGTATTCGTGCAGCAGCTGCTTGAACCGCGCGCGGGGTTCCACTCCGGCACGCTCGCAGTACCAGCGGTACCAGCGCGAGCCGGCGGCGACATGCGCCACTTCCTCGCGCAGGATCACTTCCAGCACGTCGGCGGTGGCGTCGTCGCCGAGCGAGCGCAGCCGGGTGATCATCGCCGGGGTCACGTCGAGCCCGCGCGCTTCCAGTACGCGCGGCACCAGCGCCATGCGCGCCAGCCCGTCATGCGCGGTTCTTTCGCACATTTCCCACAGGCCGTTGTGCGCGGGGAAGTCCGCGTAGTCGTGGCCGTGCGCCAACAGCCGCTCGCGCAGCAGCAGGAAGTGGCGCGCCTCGTCGTCGGCGCAGCTCACCCAGTCGGCATGGAAACTGCCGGGCAGGCCGCGGAAGCGATACACCGCATCCCATGCCAGGTCGATGGCGTTGAGTTCGATATGGGCGATGGCGTGGATGAAGGCGGCGCGGCCCTCGACGCTGCCAAGGCCACGCCGCGGCAGGTCGCGCGGGTGCACCAGCACCAGCCGCGCGGGGCGGCCGGGCATGCGGATCGGCGCCGGCTCGGGTGCGTGCGCCGGCAGCTTCAGCGTGCCGGCGCGGAACACGCTGGCGCAGTGCCGGGTCAGCGCCACCTTGCGCAGCGGATCGGCCTCGGCCAGGCACAGCTGCGCGGCGTGCAGCAGGTCATCCACCGCCGGCATGGCGCCGGCTTGCGCGGCCCCCGCCTGCATGGCTCAGGCGCGGCGCTTGTTCTTGGCTTCGTCCGAGCGCAGCTGCTGGATGCGCTCGAAGTAACCCGGCTCGATGCCGGTGACGTAGTGGCCGTTGAAGCAGGACGAATCGAACGCCTTCAGCTCCGGATTGCCCTCGCGCACCGCCGCCTCCAGGTCCTCGAGGTCCTGGTAGACCAGCCAGTCGCAGCCCAGGTGCTTCTCGATGTCCTCGACGCTGCGCTCGTGCGCCACCAGTTCCTCGGCGGCCGGCATGTCGATGCCGTAGATGTTGGGGTGGCGCACCGGCGGCGCGGCGCTGGCCAGGTACACCTTGCGCGCGCCGGCGTCGCGCGCCATCTGCACGATCTGCTGGCTGGTGGTGCCGCGGACGATGGAGTCGTCCACCAGCAGCACCACGCGGTTGCGGAACTCCAGGTGGATCGGGTTGAGCTTGCGGCGCACCGACTTCACCCGCTCGCCCTGCCCCGGCATGATGAAGGTGCGGCCGACGTAGCGGTTCTTGACGAAGCCCTCGCGGTACTTCACGCCGAGCACGTTGGAAATTTCCAGCGCCGCGTCGCGTGAGGTGTCCGGGATCGGGATGATGGTGTCGATGTCGTGATCGGGCCGCAGGCGCAGGATCTTCTCGCCCAGCTTCTGGCCCATGCGCATGCGCGCCTTGTGCACCGAGACGTTGTCGATCATCGAATCCGGGCGCGCGAAGTACACGTACTCGAAGATGCAGGGCGTCTGCTGGGTGGTGGTGGCGCAGACCTCCGCGAACAGCTCGCCGCGCTCGGTGATGACCACCGCCTCGCCCGGGGCGACGTCGCGCACGCGCTCGAACCCGAGCACGTCCAGCGCCACCGATTCGGAGGCCACGATGTACTCCTCGCCTTCGGCATGGCTGCGCTTGCCCAGCACCAGCGGGCGGATGCCGTGCGGGTCGCGGAAGGCCACCAGGCCCAGGCCCAGCACCACGCTGACCACCGCATAGCCGCCCTTGCAGCGGCGGTGCACGCCGGCCACGGCGCGGATCGCCGCCTCCGGGGTGAGCATGCGCTGCGCGTCCAGTTCGTAGGCGAACACGTTCAGCAGCACTTCGCTGTCCGAGTCGGTGTTGATGTTGCGGCGGTCGGCCTCGAACACCTGCTGGCGCAGCGCCTCGGTGTTGATCAGGTTGCCGTTGTGCGCCAGGGCGATGCCGTACGGCGAGTTGACGTAGAACGGCTGCGCCTCGTCGGTGCCTTCCGAGCCGGCGGTCGGGTAGCGCACGTGGGCGATGCCGATGCGGCCCCGCAGCAGTGCCATGCGCCGCTCGTCGAACACGTCGCGCACCAGCCCGTTGCCCTTTTCCACCCGCAACCGGGTGCCGTGCGCGGTGGCGATGCCGGCGGCATCCTGGCCGCGGTGCTGGAGGACGGTCAGGCCGTCATAGAGCTGCCCGGCGACGTTCTGGTTGCCGACGATTCCGACGATGCCACACATGTTGCGCGATCTCCGCTGGGCCGTGGCCCGGTTAACGTGAAGGGGGCCGTGCCTGGCCCGATGGCCCGGTCCGCGCCGGACCGGGGTGATCCGGACGCACCTGCGCCGGATCGATGTTGGAAGGCCACGCCTTCGCCGGGTCCTGGCGGCTGCCTCCGGTCGCGGCCGGCCGGGCGTCTTCCGCCCGTTCCGGCATCGCTTGCGGCAGTCCGCTGCCCGCTTCATGTTCGCTGAGTCCGGCATTATCGCCTGCCAGCACCGCCTTGCCCAAGTCCAGCAGCGGGTGCTCCGGCACGGCCGGCAGTTCCGGCAGCCGCGCGCGCAGCCAGTCGGCCGGCGGGTGCAGCCACGACGCCACCTGAGAACGCCGCCACGGCTCGCCGTCGGCCACCGGGGTGAAGCCCAGCACCAGCACTGCCAGCACCGCCAGCAGCACGCCGCGCACGATGCCCAGGCCGAAACCGAACAGGCGGTCCGGTCCCTTCAGCAGCACGGTGGAATCGACCACCCCGCGCAGCAGCAGGCCGATGGCCGAAACGACCAGCAGTACGCCGAAGAAGGCAATGGCGTGGCCGGCGGCATATTGGCCCAGGGTCGGCGTCGCGCCGCCGCTGAGCATCACGCTGGCGTCATGGCCGAAGCGGAACGCGGCCCAGCCGGCCAGCAGCCAGCCGAGCACGCCGAACACGGTGGCCAGCAGGCCGCGCATCAGCCCGAACAGGGCCGATACCACGATCACCCCCAGCAGCAGCAGGTCGATCACCGGTTGCCCCGCCCGGGCATCAGGCCGCTCGCCGCATCAGGGGTGCGGCCGGACCATGCCGGCGATGCCGACCTTGGCCGCGACCTGTGCCTTGAGCTGTTCGGCTTCGGCACGGTTGGCCACCGGGCCGACGCGGACGCGGTTGAGCACGCCGTTGTCGGTGCGCACCTGTTCGACGAAGGCGCTGAAGCCGGCCGCACGCACCTTGTCGCGCAGCGCATTGGCGTCAGCCGGCTTGCCGAACGCCCCCAACTGCACCGCGAAGCCGACGCTGCTGGCCGCCGGCGCGGGGGCGACCGGGGCCGGCGCCGGCGTGGGCGTGGCAGGCTTGGCGGGCTCCGGCTTCGGCGCGGCGGGCTTGGACGCGTCGCGGACGTCCGGCCGGGCCGTGGCCACCGGCCTGGCGGGCTCGGCGGGCAGCGCCTCGGTGCGCGCCGCCGGGGCGGCCGCAGCCGCGGCCGGGGTCGTAGCCGGGGTGGCGGCTGGCGCCGCGGGCTCCTTGTCGGCGTCGAGCACCACCACCTGCGCGTTCACGTCGCCGGGGACCTTGCCCGCCTCCAGCCGGACCAGCTCGGCCCGCGCGCGGTCGGCATACGGGCCGATGCGCACCCGCCAGGCCGGGCGTCCGTTGATGGTGTCCTGCTGGCGGAAGCCCGGCAGGTTGGATTTTTTCAGGTGGGCGATCACCGCATCGGCATCGGCTTCGGTGGCGTAGGCACCGAAGCTCACCGCGTAATTGCCGGCGGCAGCGCTCGGCGGCAGCGCACCGCTGCCGGCATCCGCCGCCGGCGAGGCGGCGTCGGCCACCGGCTGCACGGCCGGCATGCCGGTGGCGCTGCCGGAGGCCGGCGCGCTGGGCGCGACCAGCGGCAGTTCACGGGTTTCGAACTGGCCGTCGGCAGGCGCGTCGGGCGCGCGCAGCGGGACGTCCTGCACGCCGCTGTCCGGCGCCGGGCCTTTGACCAGCATGGGCAGGAAGATCACGGCCAGGGCCACCAGCACGATGGCGCCAATCAATCGCTGTTTCAGGGGAGTATCCACGGCAAGGCGTATGGGCGGCAGGGCGGAATGTCCGGCGATTATATGCGCGGCCGGCGACGGCCACGGCCGCGCCAGCTGAACGGTGCTCGGCGCTGGTCAGCGCGCGGGTTGCGGCTTGCGCGCGGGCGCTGCTGCCGGGTCCTGCAGCAGCGGCAATGCCTCGGCCACCGTGTGGAACGAGCCGAACACCAGCACCCGGTCGCCGCGGCGTGCCTGCTCCAGTGCCGCGGCCAGCGCCTGGCCGACGTCCGCGCAGGTCACGGCGCTGGCAGCGGCGGTTCCGGCCAGGCGCTCGCGCAGTTGCTCGGCGCCCTGGCCGCGCGCGCCGTCGAGCCCGGCCAGGTACCAGCGGTCGATGCGCGCCTGCAGGGCCGCGACCACGCCGGGCGCGTCCTTGTCGGCCAGGGCCGCATACACCGCCAGCGTGCGTCCGCTGGCCGGGCGTGCCTGCAGCGCGGCGCCAAGGGCGGCGGCGGCCTGCGGGTTGTGGCCGACATCGACCAGCACTTCCACGCCATCGTGATCGAACCGCTGCAGGCGCCCGGCGACCTGCGCCGCGGCCACGCCGCGCGCCCAGGCCGTCCGCGGCACCGGACGGTCCAGCGCGCGCAGCGCGGCGATGGCGGCGGCTGCGTTCGCCCGCTGCACCGGCGCCCACAGCGCCGGCTGGGGCAACTCGATGCGGAAGGAGACGTCACGCCAGCGCCAGGTATCGGCATCGATCGGCTCGGCGAAGAAATCGCTGCCGGAGCGGATCGCATTGGCGCCCAGCACGTAGGCCCGGCGCAGCACGCTGGACGGCGGGTCGATCTCGCCCAGGATCAGCGGCTTCCAGCCGCGGATGATGCCGGCCTTCTCGGCGCCGATGGCCTCGCGGTCGCTGCCCAGCCAATCGGCATGGTCGATGTCAACGGTGGTGATCACCGCCACGTCGGCATCGACGATGTTGACCGCGTCCAGGCGCCCGCCCAGCCCCACTTCCAGCACCGCCAGGTCCAGGCCGGCGCGCGCGAACGCCCACAACGCGCACAGCGTGCCGTATTCGAAATAGGTCAGCGCGGTGTCGCCACGCGCATCCTCCACGGCGTTGAAGCCCGCCACCAGGGTGGCGTCGTCGACGTCGGCGCCGTCGATGCGCACGCGCTCGTTGTAGGCCAGCAGGTGCGGCGAGGTGTAGGCGCCCACCGCCCAGCCGGCGGCACGGGCGATGGCCTCGATGAAGGCCACCGTCGAGCCCTTGCCGTTGGTCCCGCCGACCACGATGCAGCGCTGCGCCGGACGCTCCAGGCCCATCCGCGCGGCCACCTCGCGCACCCGCTCCAGGCCCATGGCGATGGGCTGCGGGTGCTGTCGGTCGATATGGGCGAGCCACTGTTCGAGCGTGGCGGGACGTGCGGAGGACATGCGGGATTCTCGGTGGCACGCGCCGGCGCACGGCGCGGCGGCGCGGATGGGGGCGCACATGATACAGCCGTGCCGCCCCGCGCCCGGACGCCGCGTCTAGGGCGTGGCCACTGCGACCGCCTGCGGCCGCTGCCTGCCACGGCTGGCGCGCAGCGTGGCCAGCGACTGCCGGCAGGCATCCAGGTCGTTGCCACACAGCACGCTGGTGACCACGAACCGGTGGCGGCCATCGCTGACCCGCCGGTTGCGCACCATCATCGGGCCCTCGAGCTGGAACAGGCTCAGGCCTTCTTCGTCGTGCAGCCAGAAATCCGCCTGCGCGCCATAGCGGCGGAACAGCGCCAGCGGACCGATCGTGGCCACCGCCTCGGGAATCGACAGGAAGCCGATCGGGTACGGATCGGGGATGTAGCCCGGCAGCGTGCCGTCGGCATCCAGCGCCGGCATCGGCACGCGGCCGCTGCGGCGCTCCTCGAAGAACGGGTCGCGCGGGCGCTTGCCGGCCTGCGCCGGGATCTCCTCGGGCAGCGGTTCGAACGCGAACGGCAGGCGATAGCGCGGCTGGCCCCGGTATTCCGGCGGCACGGTCCAGGCGCGGGCCGCCGCCAGCGCCGTCGCGTCCAGTACCGCCACGCCGGAGCCCTGTTCGACCCGTGCGGCCTCTACCCGTCCGCAGGCATCGCTGTCGATGATCACGTTGATCACATAGCCGAGCAGGCGCCACAGTTCCGGCGGCGGGTAGTGCGGCGCGCGGTTGGCCGCCGGTGAAAACGGCGGGCAGCCCTCGTCGGTCTGCGCCAGTGCCGGCAACGACGACAGCGCCAGCAGGGCGGCAGCCAGCCAGCGCGGCGGCAGCCGCAGGCGCGCCATTACAACGCCCGGTGCTTGGCCTCGCCGAAGAACGGGGTGTGGTGCGCGCAATCGTTCAGGCGTACCACCTCCAGGTGCTCCACGTCCGGCCCTTCGAGCAGGTTCAACGTGGTCGGCGCCTGGCGGAAGGTCCACAGCTTGCCGATCGGCAGGCCCAGCACCTTGCACAGGATCACGCGGTTGACCGCGTCGTGCGCGACCACCAGCAGGGTGTCGTCCGCGCCCAGCCCCTCGGCCGCGCGCGCCAGTCCACGCCAGCTGCGGTCCAGCACCTGGCGCAGCGATTCGCCGCCGGGCATCAGCACCGTATCGGGTTCCTCGCGCCAGGCGCGCAGGCGCGCGGGATCCTTGTCGTTGATCTCGCTGGCCAGCAGGCCTTCCCATTCGCCGTGGGCGATTTCCTGCAGGTCCGCATCGGTCTGCAGCATCGAGGCGCGGGCGCTGCCCAGCGCGGCACGCGCGGTGCTCTGCGCACGCGACAGCGGCGACGCCACCGCGCGGGCGATATCGATCGACTGCAGGCGCTCGCCCAGTGCCCTGGCCTGTGCCTCGCCTACCGGCGACAGCGGGATGTCGATCTGGCCCTGGTAGCGGCCTTCGGCGTTCCACGGCGTTTCGCCGTGGCGGGCAAGCAGGATGCGCATGCAGTTGGGAGTCCGTGGCGAGGGGGCAGGCATCATAGCCTGTCGCCGCCGTGCCGCAGGCGTCGGTTGCCCGCGTTACGAATCCCCGGCGGGCGCACGGCCGCAGCCCGGGCAGACGCCGGCCGGCGCGTTGCCGGCCATCGACAGGCGTTACCATGACGGCCCCGATCCGCTGCACGGTGTGACTCCCACATGAGGGCCAGCAGCTCCAACGCCCGCAAGGTGGCATGAGCAGCGCTTCGTTTTCCCCGTCGTCCGCCCCCCCGCGCTGGACCGAACGCCTGCAACCGTGGGCGGCCGCTCTGGTCAGCGCGCTGCTGCACCTGCTGGTGCTGCTGCTCCTGCTGCATTCCACGCCACCGGTGGTGACCACGCCGCAGGGCACCGCCGGCGGCGGCCGGGTCAAGGTGGATTTCGTCGGCGAGGCACCGCCCTCCCCGACCCCGGCCCGCCAGCCGCCGGGGCCGAAGCAGGACGACGCGCGCAAGAAGCCGGCCAGGCCCACCGCCCGCCGCCATGCCGATGCCCGCAAGCCGGTGCCGGAAGCCCGCTACATCGAACCCCCGGCCGAACCGGAACAACGCCAGGCCCGCAGCGAGGAGCCGCCCGCCCCCGAGCCGACGCAGGCCGCGGCCACCCAGCCGCCGGAAAGCGTGCAGCGCCGGCCGCAGACCTGGACCGGGCGCCCACCGGGCTGGCAGCCGCGCGATACCGCCCCCGACGACGGACGCAGTTCCGGGCCGGTCAACCGCAACGGCTACCGCAACGACATGGCCGCGGGCGAGCCGGCCATGGAAGTGGGCGGTTACCAGATCGTCTACGACCTGCTGGGCGAAGCCCGGCTGCGTGGCTGGATGGAACAGGGCGTGAAGGAGCTGTCCATTCCCCTGCCCGGCACCACCTACCTGATGGTCTGCCCGGCCGAAGTGGCGCTCAGGCGCGGCTCCAGCAAGTGCCGCCTGCTGCCTCCCGACGCGCCGGAACTGCAGTCCATCGGCGATGCGCGCCAGGTGGTCACGGTGATGTATGTGTACCGGCGCGGCGAACTGGTCTGGCGCGGGCCGGGTCCGTACCGCTGAGACAACCGCGTCCCGGCGCCACCGCACCGCAGCCCTCCCCGCGTGGCCAACGCCGCGCACGCAAGGGTACCCCCGCGGCGGCTGGAGCATCCGGGTGGGTCGGCCGCGCGCGGGCGCCGCGCCGCGTGGTGCCGATCATGGACATGGCCGCGGCCGGTGCCACCGGCAACAACCGTGCGCTCCCCCGGCATCGCCGCATGCGCGCGCCGCCAGGCGCGAGGACCATGAAAAAAAACCCCGGACGGTTTCCCGTCCGGGGTTCTGGGCAAAACCGGACGCGGCTTACTTCGAGGCCGCTTCCAGCTCCTTAAGCAGCTGCGGCGCCGGTGCCACTTCCTGCATGATCCAGCGCATGTAGCGCTGGTCCACCGAGATCATGCGGGTCATCACCGGGTCGAACACCCAGTTGCTGGCCACCGATTCCCAGATGCCATCGAACGCCAGGCCGACCAGGCGGCCATGCGCGTCCAGCACCGGCGAGCCGGAGTTGCCGCCGGTGATGTCCAGGTCGGACAGGAAGTCCACCGGCACGCTGCCCAGGCGCTTGTCTTCCAGGCCGCCGTAGCGCTTGGCCTTGACCGCATCGAGCAGCGCCTTCGGCGAATCGAACGGATCGACGCCGGTTTCCTTGGCGGCGACGCCTTCGATGGTGGTGAACGGCTGCTGCACCTTGCCGTCCAGGCCGGTGTAGCCCTTCACGTTGCCGAAGGTGATGCGCAGGGACAGGTTGGCATCCGGATAGACGAACTCGCCCTTGCTCTTCTTGTAGTCGGCGATGGCCTGCAGGAACAGCGGACGCGCCACCAGTTCCTCGCCGCGCTTGACCTTGTTCTGGTGCTCGATCTGCAGCAGCGCCGGCATCACCGCCACCGCGTACTGGATGGCCGGGTCGGTGCTGGCCTCGAACGCGGCCTTGTCGGCGTTGAACCACTTCATGCGCTCGGCCAGGTCGCCCAGGCGCGAGCCGTCCAGCCGCGCCAGCGCGGTGTCCACGGCCACCGCGTCGGTGCCGCCCAGCCAGCGGTCGAACGCCGACACGCGCTGGCCGGCGGGCAGGGCCACATAGCGCTGCAGCCAGTACTGCTGGAACTGCCGGTCCATGGCCGGCACGTAGCGGCGGTCCATCTGCTTCAGGCCGCCCTCGATGGCCGGCAGGTCGCGTTCCTGGTAGCCGTCCTCGCGCTGCGCATCGGGCTTGGCCTTCTCGATCGCCAGGCGGTACAGGCGCACCGCGGTGCCCAGGGTGCCGGTGCGGTTGAACATGCCCAGGGTGATGTCACGCTGCTGGGTGCTGCGCGCCTGGGTGCCGAGCGCCTGCAGCTGCGCGTAGGCATCGAGCGCCGGCTTGCCGGCGGCGCCCTGCCCGCGCAGCCATTCCAGCACCGCGGCTTCTTCCTTCTGCTTGTGCGCCAGCACGTTGTTGCGCTTGAAGCCGTCCAGCTGGCCGTCATAGTTCTTGCTGGTGTTGTTCCAGCCGGCCATGCTGGCGGCGTACTTCACCGCGATGTCCTTGTTGTCCTTGCTGGCGGCCTCGACCAGCGCGATCTGGTCCTTGTACGCCTTGGCGATGGTCGGGTAGGTCCAGTTGGCGGTGTTCTCGAATTCGCTGACCAGCGCATAGCGGTCGGTACGGCCCGGATAGCCGGCCACCATCACGAAATCGCCCTCGCCCAGCGGCTGCTCGGCCAGCTTGAGCCAGTGCTTGGGCTGGTACGGCACGTTGTCGGCCGAGAACGCGGCCGGCTTGCCGTCCTTGCCCACATAGGCGCGGTAGAACGAGAAATCGCCGGTGTGGCGCGGCCACATCCAGTTGTCGACGTCGCCGCCGAACTTGCCGACGCTGCCCGGGGGCGCGTACGCCAGGCGCACGTCCTTGATCTCCAGGTTCTTGAACAGCCGGTAGGTGTTGCCGCCGGAGAAGCTGTACAGCGTGCAGCTGTAGCTGTCGTCGGCCTCGCAGTCGGCCACCAGCTTCTTCTCCAGCGCCTCCAGCGCCTCGGTGCGCTTGAGCGGGTCGTTGCCGGCGCCGGCGATGGCGGCCCTGGCCTGGGCGGTGACGTCGGTGATGTCGTCCAGCACGTAGATGCGCGCGTTGGGGCCGGCACTCAGCTCATCCTTGAAGGCGGCCGCGCTGAAGCCGTCCTTGATCAGGTTCTTCTCGGCGGTGGAGTTGAGCTGGATGGCGCCGTAGGCGCAGTGGTGGTTGGTCGCCACCAGGCCCTGCGGCGAGACGAAGCTGGCGGTGCAGCCGCCCAGCGCCACCACCGCGCCCATCGGGTCGCCGGTCAGGTTGCTCAGCTGCAGCGGGTCCAGCTTCAACCCGGCCTTCATCAGCGGCCCGGCGATCTGCGGCAGCTGCTGCGGCACCCACATGCCTTCGGCGGCGCTGGCCGCCTGCACCAGGCCGAGCCCGGCCACCACGGAAAAAGCGAGAAGATTCAGACGCATGAAGCGGACCCCGAAGATTGGAAACCCCGATTGTAGCGGGTGAAACCTTCGCCGTAGCGCCGCTTCCCGGTACGGGGGGCCGCGGCCGCACGCATATAATCGGTACTCTTTCCCACTGCGGTTTCCCGGCAATGACACAGAACACGATGCGCGCGCTGGTCAAGCGCGAGGCCACCAAGGGCATCTGGATGGAAGAGGTGCCGGTGCCGGTGCCCGGCCCCAACGAAGTGCTGATCAAGCTCGAGAAGACCGCCATCTGCGGTACCGACCTGCACATCTACCTGTGGGACGAGTGGAGCCAGCGCACCATCAAGCCGGGCCTCACCATCGGCCACGAGTTCGTCGGCCGCATCGCCTCGATCGGCCCCGGCGTGACCGGCTACGAAATCGGCCAGCGCGTGTCGGCCGAAGGCCACATCGTCTGCGGCCACTGCCGCAACTGCCGCGGCGGCCGCCCGCACCTGTGCCCCAATACCGTGGGCATCGGGGTCAACGTCAACGGCGCCTTCGCCGAGTACATGGTGATGCCGGCCAGCAACCTGTGGCCGATCCCGGACCAGATCCCGTCCGAACTGGCCGCGTTCTTCGACCCGTACGGCAACGCCGCCCACTGCGCGCTGGAGTTCGACGTGATCGGCGAGGACGTGCTGATCACCGGCGCCGGCCCGATCGGCATCATCGCCGCCGGCATCTGCAAGCACATCGGCGCGCGCAACGTGGTGGTCACCGACGTCAACGATTTCCGCCTGAAGCTGGCCGCCGACATGGGCGCCACCCGCGTGGTCAACGTCGCCAACCAGTCGCTGAAGGACGTGATGGCCGACCTGCACATGGAAGGCTTCGACGTGGGCCTGGAGATGAGCGGCAACCCGCGCGCGTTCAACGACATGCTCGACTGCATGTACCACGGCGGCAAGATCGCCATGCTCGGCATCATGCCCAAGGGCGCCGGCTGCGACTGGGACAAGATCATCTTCAAGGGCCTGACCGTGCAGGGCATCTACGGCCGCAAGATGTACGAGACCTGGTACAAGATGACCCAGCTGGTGCTGTCCGGCTTCCCGCTGGGCAAGGTGCTCACCCACCAGCTGCCGGTGGAGCGTTTCCAGGAAGGCTTCGAGCTGATGGAACAGGGCAAGGCCGGCAAGGTCGTGCTGAGCTGGAACTGAGGCCCGGCCGGCCTCCAGAAAAAAGGCGCCTGTCGGCGCCTTTTTTCATGATTCACATCCCTGTGCGTCACCCTTCGGGCGGCTTCGCCATGAAGAACGGCCGTCCTGCCGCTTTCTGGCTGCCGCCCCACCGTCGCGCTCAGCGCGCGATCTTGACCGCCAGCACCACGCGGTTGTCGGCCAGCTTGCCGAAGTTGTCGCGGCCCTTGCCGTCGGTGCCGTAGTAGCCCAGCGAGACGTTGGCGATGCCGAAGCTGCGGCCCACGCCCACGCTCCAGTCGGTGTAGTCCTGGGCCACGTCGCTGTCGTTGAACACGCTGCGGCCGACGTTGGCGTTGAGGCTGAAGTCGTTCGGCAGGGCCCACTCGCCGCCGACGCCGTAGTACCAGCCGGTGGTGCTGCTGCCCCACACGTCGTTGGTGTAGCTGACGTTGACCTTCCAGTGCTCGGCGATGGTGGTGGTGGTGACCAGCTCGTTGTAGGCCATCTCGCTGGCACCCGGGTAGGTGTAGCGGTTGAGCATCAGGTCGACGTTGACCGCTTCGTTGACGTCGAAGCCGTAGCCGACGAAGTAGTCCACCTCGACGTCGGGGCTGCCTTCGCCGAAGTCCACGCCCGAGGCGAAGCTGCCGACGTACAGGCCGCTCGCCGTGGTCCAGGTGACGGTGCCCTGCACCGTCGGCTTCTCGTCGGTCTGCGAGGCGCCGCGGAACAGGTAGTCGGAAACCGCGCCGACTTCCCAGCTGAGAGGCGCCGCGTCTTCGGCGCAGGCAGCGAAGGGAATGGACAGCAGGGCAGCACAGGCAACGGCCGCAAGGCGCTTGCAGGGGATCATGCAGGTCTCCGGGAGGTGGGGTGGGCGCCGCCGCGGCGCACAATTCACGAATTCTTAACCAAAATGATCCGGCGCGCCAGCATTTCCTGTGGCGCCGTCCGACCCGGCGTCCCGGCGCCGTCCCTAGCCCGCCACAGCGGCGGCGAACACCCCGTGGCGCCGCGCCGCCAGCGCAACCACCTGCCCGGCGACGTAGGCCGGCGCGCCCGGCGGCAGCTCGACCTCCACGTCCACCGCGGCCCCGCGCAGCCGCGCCCGCAGCCGCGCCCGGGCACCGCTGCGCTGCACCGCCAGCACGGTCCCCGTCCAGTCGCCCGCATCGCCCACGCGCATGTCTTCCGGACGCACATAGACGTCCAGCGGGACCTGGTCCGGCAGGCCCGCCGGTCGCGGCCAGCGGGCGCCCGCCACCTCCAGCACCTCGCCATCGGTCCGCGCCGGCAGACGGTTGGCCTCGCCGACGAAGCCGTAGACGAAGGGCGACACCGGCCGGTCGTAGACCTCGCCCGGGCTGCCGACCTGTTCGATGCGGCCACGGTTGAGGATCGCCACCCGGTCCGCCAGCTCCAGCGCTTCTTCCTGGTCATGGGTGACGAACACCGTGGTCAGGCCGGTGCGGTCGTGCAGTTCGCGCAGCCAGCGGCGCAGGTCGCGACGCACCTGCGCATCCAGCGCCCCGAACGGCTCGTCCAGCAGCAGCACGCGCGGTTCGATGGCCAGCGCGCGCGCCAGCGCCACGCGCTGGCGCTGGCCGCCGGACAGCTGCGTCGGATAGCGCCCACCCAGGCCGTCGAGCTGCACCAGCGCCAGCAGCTCCTCGACGCGCGCGGCGATGCGCGCCTTCGGCCAGCGCCGCGCGCCGCGCCGCACCTCCAGCCCGAAGGCGATGTTGGCGCGCACGTCCATGTGCCGGAACAGCGCATAGTGCTGGAACACGAAGCCGGCGCGACGCGCCTGCACGCTCAGGCCGGTGGCGTCCTCGCCGTCGAACAGGATCCGGCCCTGGTCGGGATGTTCTAGCCCGGCCAGCGCACGCAGCAGGGTGGTCTTGCCCGAGCCGGACGGCCCGAGCAGCGCCAGCAGTTCGCCGCTGCGGATGTCCAGGCTGACGCCGTCGAGCGCGGGAAACGCGCCGAAGCGCTTGCCCAGGTGTTGGATGCGGATGTTCATGTCACCTCGACCGATGCGCGGCGGCCAGCGATTGGCCGTGGCGCCATTCCAGGAAAGTCTTCAGCACCAGGGTCAGCAGCGCGGTGCCGGCCAGCAGCGAGGCGCAGGCGAAGGCGGCGCTGTAGGCGTATTCGTTGTAGAGGATCTCCACGTGCAGCGGCAGCGTGTTGGTGCGCCCGCGGATATGCCCGGACACCACCGACACCGCGCCGAACTCGCCCATCGCCCGCGCACTGCACAGCAACACGCCATACAGCAGCCCCCAGCGGATGTTGGGCAGTGTCACCTTCCAGAACATCTGCCAGGCATTGGCGCCCAGGGTGAGCGCGGCCAGCTCCTCGTCGCTGCCCTGCTGTTCCATCAGCGGCATCAGTTCGCGGGCGATGAACGGGAAGGTGACGAAGGTGGTCGCCAGCACGATGCCCGGGATCGCGAAGACGATGCGCGGCAACTGCAGCAGCACCTCGCCCGCCACCGGCAGGTGCAGGCGCACGCCGTCCTCGATCAACGGCCACAGCCAGCCATCGCGGCCGAACAACAGGATGAACACCAGCCCGGCGACCACCGGCGACACCGAGAACGGCAGGTCGATCAGCGTCACCAGCCAGCGCTTGCCGGGGAACCGGTGCTTGCTCACCACCCACGCCGCGGCAACGCCGAACACCAGGTTGAGCGGAATCACGATGGCGGCGACCAGCAGGGTCAGGCGCACCGCCGACAGCGCGTCCGCATCGCTCACCGCGCTCCACAGCGCCTGCACGCCGCCGCGCAGCGCCTCGGCGAACACCAGCAGCAGCGGCAACAGCAGGAACGACAGCAGGAACCCCAGCGCACCGAGCACCAGCAGCGCCTGCACCCAGCCCGGTTCGGTGGTCACGCCACGCCGCGCGCTGGCCGCGGCAGCGCGCACGGCCGGCACCGGCAGTTCCGACACCAGCTCGTTCATCGCCGCTCCCTGCGCTGCAGGCGGGCCTGCAGCGTGTTGACCAGCAGCAGTACCGCGAAGGACAACAGCAGCATCGCCGCGGCGATGGCGGTGGCACCGGCGTAGTCGAACTCCTCCAGGCGGATGGTGATCAGCAGCGGCGCGATCTCGGTGGCGCCGGGCAGGTTGCCGGCGATGAAGATCACCGAGCCGTATTCGCCCACGCCGCGCGCGAACGCCAGCGCGAAGCCGGTCAGCATCGCCGGCCACAGCGCCGGCACGACCACCCGTGCGAGGGTCTGGAAACGGCTGGCGCCCAGCGTCGCCGCCGCCTCCTCGAGTTCGCGCTCGGCCTCGGCCAGCACCGGCTGCACGATGCGCACCACGAACGGCAGGCCGACGAACACCAGCGCGACCACGATGCCCAGCGGCGTGTAGGCGACCTTCAGGCCGAGCGGCTCCAGCCAGCGCCCGATCCAGCCCTGGCCGCCATACAGCGCGGTGAGCGCGATGCCGGCCACCGCGGTGGGCAGGGCGAACGGCAGGTCGATCAATGCATCGAACAGGCGCCGGCCGGGAAAGCGATAGCGCACGAACACCCACGCCACCCACGTGCCCATCAGCGTGTTGAACACAGCCGCGGCAAAGGCGGTGCCGAAGCTCAGGCGCAGCGCCGACAGCACACGCGGCTCGCTCCATATCCGCCAGATGCCTTCCACGCCCAATCCGGCCGCGCGCAGGAACACGCCGGCCAGCGGGAGCAGCACGATCAGGCCCAGCCAGAACAGGGTCACGCCCATGCCCAGGCCAAACCCGGGCAGGACCCGCGGTTGGCGCCGCAGCGGCGGCAGTGCGGCGGCATTCGCGGCCACCGCTTACTTGCCCGCCTGGATCTGGTCGAACAGGCCACCATCGGCGAAGTGCTCGGCCTGCGCCTTTTCCCAGGAACCGAACGCCTGGCGGAGGGTGACGAGCTGCACCGGCGGGAACCGCGCGATGTCGGCCGGGTCGGCGTACTGCGGGTTGCGCGGGCGGTAATAGTGGCGGGCGGCAATGCGCTGCCCTTCGGGCGAGTACAGGTACTGCAGGTAGGCCTGCGCCACCTCGCGGGTGCCATGCCGGTCGACGTTGCGGTCCACCAGCGCCACCGACGGCTCGGCCAGGATCGACTGGCGCGGCACCACGATCTCGAACTTGTCCGGGCCCAGCTCTTCCTGCGCCAGGAACGCCTCGTTCTCCCAGGCCAGCAGCACGTCGCCGATGCCGCGCTGGACGAAGGTGGTGGTGGCGCCACGCGCACCGGTATCCAGCACCGGTACGTTGCGGAACAGCGCGCGCATGTAATTGAGGATGCGCGCGCGGTCGCCCTTGAAGATGTGCTCGGCGTAGGCCCAGGCGGCCAGGTAGTTCCAGCGCGCGCCGCCGGACGTCTTGGGATTGGGTGTCACCACCGAGATGCCGGCGCGCAGCAGGTCCGGCCAGTCGCGGATCCCCTTGGGGTTGCCCTTGCGCACCAGGAACACGATGGTCGAGGTGTACGGCGCGCTGTTGTCGGGCAGGCGCGACTCCCAGTTGGCCGGCAGCAGCCGCGACTTCTGCGCGATCGCGTCAACGTCATAGGCCAGCGCCAGCGTCACCACGTCGGCCTCGATGCCATCGATCACCGCGCGCGCCTGCTTGCCCGAGCCGCCATGCGAGGTCTCGATGCTGACGGTCTCGCCCCGGGTCTGCTTCCAGTGCCTTGCGAACGCGGCGTTGTAATCGCGGTACAGCTCGCGGGTGGGGTCGTAGGAAACATTGAGCAACTGCAGGTCGCGGGCGAAGGCCGTGCCGGCGCCCAGGGCCAGCCCGAAGGCCAGCGTGGCCACGCCGATGCGCGGAAGGAAGAAGTGCTTCACGAAGGCTCTCCGTCAGAAGGAAACTTGCAGGCGCGAGAAAACGGCCTTTTCATCCGCCAGCCGGGCGCTGCCGGCAAAGGCACCGAAGCGGCTCCGCAGGTAGTTGGTGGCCAGCTTCAGGTTCGGCGTCAGGTACCAGTTCGCGCCGACCGTCCACGAGCGGATGCGCGTGGCCGAGGTGTCAGGATCGGCGTAGAACGGGAAGGCCGCCGCGTCTGCATCCAGCCCGCCATAGCGCGCGGTGAGTTCGAACGCGCCCAGCCCGCCATCGACGCCGAACGGGCGCGACGGCGTCACCCCGCGGTAGCCGGCGTCCTCGCCCGTCAGCACGTAGCTGGCCGTTGCCTGCCAGGCACGGTGCTGCAGTTGCCGGTGGCGCGCATCGCGGGCCACCGCCTGGCGCGAGACGATGTACTCGGCCTGCAAGCCGAAGCCGTTGCGGTAGAACCACCCCTGCGGCGACCAGCGCAGGGTGTCGCCCGCGGCCAGCACCGGGCTGCGGTAACTGAAGAACGTCGCCTGCCCGGGCGAGCGGTAGCGCGGCAGGAAGTTGTTGCCGCTGCCATGCTTCCGCCCGGCGCTGGCCCCCAGGCCGATGCCGAGCCCTGCCCACGCGCTGTCGCTGCCCTTGAACGGCTCCAGGAACACGCGGCCGGCGTACTCGAAATCGCCGTCCGGGTTGCCGGCCACCGCATCGCGGCCATCGACCGTGCCGTTGAACACGCCCACCGCGTAGCTGAAGCGGCCGCCTGCCGCCTCACCCTGCAGCTGCACGCCGAGGTCTCGGTTGGGCGCCAGCTCGCTGGCCAGCGCCCGCTCGACATCCACCAGCGCCGCGGAGGACTGCAGGCGTTCCAGGCCGACCGGCGAGGTGAACTTGCCCACCCGCAGCGTATGGCCCGGGGCGAAGCGCAGGTCGGCATAGGCATCGACGATGGTCGCGCCGTCGCCGGCGAACTCCGGGGTGAAGCGATAGGCGACCCGCCTGCCCAGCGAGCCCTCCAGCGTCGGCCGGGCGGTGCGCAGCAGAAAGCTGTCGTTCGCGTTGCCGCCGCCGATGAACACGCGGGCATCGCCCTGCAGCAGGCCGCGCAGCTTCAGCTCGTAGTCGCCGTCACCGGACTTGAACGAAGCGCCTTTCTGGTCGATCGCGATCCTGGGCGCGAGCCTTGCGGCCGCCACGCGTTCGTCTTCCTGCAGTTCCAGGCGACGCTCGAGGATGCGCAGGCGCTGGTCCAGGTCGGCCAGCCCGCCGCCTTCGACCGGTGTTCCGTCCGCCACGCCGGCCAGCCGCTCCAGCCGTTCCAGGCGCTGCCGCAGCTGTTCCACGTCCGGTTGCTGCGCCTGCGCCGGCAGCGCCGTCGCACACGCCAGCGCGGCCAGGCCGAGCGGCGACAGCCGGCGGCTCGGCAGGGTCAGCAGGGGGCGTGGCGCGGTCATCGACGGCTCCTGGCGGGGGTGGGCAGGCTGCCGATGCTGCGGGCGCACACGTCCATGGAGAAATGACTTCCAGCGCGGCGCATATAGCCATCGCACATGACGCCCGCCGCGCCCACCCCGCTGCCGCTAAAATCGGACTTCCTTCCCGCCGCAAGACCCTGCCATGACCGCTACCGCGAACA
>Ga0209941_1000341_pt1:0-65000 | contig 66479 bp, 51 predicted proteins | sample ThiBiot_300_plan_FD_183945 | JGI IMG/M metagenome (GOLD analysis project Ga0209941, IMG submission 183945) | Wastewater bioreactor microbial communities from Cape Town, South Africa - Thiocy_solids_1 (SPAdes) | ecosystem: Engineered > Bioremediation > Thiocyanate > Unclassified | place...
CAAAACAACTGTTCTTTATTCCTTTTTCAGGGGGTCAATTTCAGCCGGAGACAGGGGATCAGTTTAAAATGGCGCATGGGGGTCAGTTTCGTCTGGCGCGAGGGGGTCAATTTACGTGGATTTTCCAGAAGATATAGTAACAAAAATTCAAACAGATTTAATTCAAAATGAAATAATCATCATTCAAGGTCCACCCGGTACAGGTAAAACGTATCTTATGGCACAGCTTTGTAGTGCCTTTTTGAAAACAGATTATAGGATATTAGTAACTGCACTAACCAACAGGGCTTTAGTTGAATTGGCGGAAAAAGAGCATCTGAAAACAGGATTAGCGGAAGGTAAAATATTTAAATCAGCTCTGACTGCGGATGAATCCAAGAACAAGAAAATAAAAGGCATTAAGCCATTTAAAAGCCTTAGTCAGCAGAAGCCTCAAATGTTATTGTCAACCTACTACATCATGTCTCAGATTGCTTCAAAGGCAATGGTTGATGACCATTTTGATTACATTATTATCGAGGAAGCAAGTCAGGCGTTTTTGTCAACGATTGCATTAGCGAGAAAGCTGGGTAAGAAATGCATAATTATAGGTGACATAAAACAGCTTGAACCTATATTCCATAAGGAATATGCACCGGAAGACATTAACAATTACCACTGGATGGTCTGCGGCCTAAAGGCCATAAGTTACTATTTGCCAAATACAAAGCAATACATGCTTACTGATTCATACCGGCTAACACAAAACAGTGTTGATGCAACTAACTCGTTTTATTCCGGGATGTTAAAGAGCAAATCAGAAGCTCAACTTCCATTGAATTTCAGTCAATTTCCATTGTTAAAAAATACATTTCAAGATAATGGCGGTACTTCTTTAAAGATGTTTGAATTACCAGATGGTCGAATACCTTCAGGTGAGTGCTCTAAATTTATTGTTGACTTGGTTATTGAGTTAAAGCAATTTAATGCTAAAGCTGAAATCGCTGTATTGGCATTTAATCGGGATACTGTTCGGTTTCTACAAAAAGAAATTTTTTCTAAGTGCTCAAATACAGAAGATGTATTGGTAGAAACTATAGACAGAATACAAGGCTTAACAACAGACTTCTGTATTTTCTTCATACCAATTGAAAGCATTGCGTTTGCGTTACAAGCGAACCGTTTTAATGTGGCGACTTCAAGAGCTAAACTATCTACAGTTATTATTACAGATGAAAATATCCACTCCTTTTATCCGCATATTAATAATGATGTAAAGACCTATCTACAGAAAACAAAGCAAGTGTTTTCGCCAGACCATCAAGTAACAACAACACCAAAAAATGATAGTTCTGAAAAGGAAACTCAGGACAAAGTAGGAATCAAAGTAGTTGGAAAAATAGACCTTTCAAAGTTTGAAAAGCCAAAAAAGGAAATAAACAAAGACAAGGAAAATATTTACATCATCGACACAAATGTATTCGTTGACCAACCCGATATAATTTCAAAAATTGACCACAAATACAGTATTGTACTTTCTGCAAAAGTCATTGACGAATTGGATTACTTAAAAATGTCATTGACCGAAGAACAAAAAAGAAACGTTCAAAAGGCTTTGAGACTTATAAACGAGAGTATTGACAAGCGGGGTATCAAGATGGATACAGCTGATTTAACATTACTTCCAAACGACTTTAATAAGAAGTCACCCGATAATTTTATTCTTTCAGTTGCTTTAAGATACAAAAGTGAAAACCCTATAATGCTTACTTCGGATAACGGATTGCAAATTAAAGCAAAAGGCTTGGGCATAACGACAATTACGCTGAAGGCATTTTTGAATCAAGGGAAATATTGATCCTCCCCCAGCCAGCCCACAAGCACGGCTTATGCAGTGGCTAACCCACAAAGCCAACGCTTCCACTGCATCTATGGTGTTGCCGCCATTTTTAACTGTCATACTTTTTGTGGCTATGCTCCCTACGCTTTTGGCACATTGCCTGTTCCACTTCGCTAAACGCTCATTCTTCGGCTTCGCTCATTCATTTCGCGATGCTTCGTGGAAACAGCACACCCTGCAAATTACAAGGGGATAAATCCTCTATAAAGCCATGCGCTTTTCTCTTCTCTTGCTTATTCCAGCTTCGCCGTCTCGTACCTCGACGACTTCGCTTCCATCGCTGCGTTCTTTCAAATCGCACCGCTTTTAAAATCATCCGCAAAAATTCAGCAACAACACAGCCAATAAAGCAGCTATCTTATTGGTTGTAATCTTTTGTTCGCTGCTTTATCCGCTGTGTTACCATCCGCACAAAATAAAAATTGCGGGCTAATCTAATTTGCAAACCGCTCGAACAATACAGCCAGCCCTACATGTGCGGAACACAACTTCTTTAATTCATTTCAAAACTCTTTGCCGCGCATGGTTTGTAAGATGTCTTAAATGATGATTAACTGAATTGAAAAAAAACAAGCACTCTACAAAGTTCGGTTTCCGCGCCAACGCAAAAAAAGACAGCTCGCAATAGAAAAAATCCATAAACACAAAACCAACAGCACAGCCCAAACATTTATGATTTTTTCTATTTGCGGAAAACCGTTCGATGTGCCGTTCTTTTTTTTTCATCTTTAAATTTTAATGTTATGTTACGTTCATTTGGTCTTTATTACAGCTATTTTGATTTTGGTTCTTTAGTTAATGTTTATAAAGTTTCTGATGATGAATTCGTTCATTTTTTGGTTGATTTTAATATTTATTTTGTTAGTGAGCTTCCTTTTTAGGGGCTTTTTTTTTTATAAGAATCGCCCTTGCCGCCGTCAAATTAGGCGCGTTGATGTCGCCCTATTTCAGTGTCTGAAAAGCGCCTAATTCAGAAGTGCGGCTGCGGTCGTTTTGCCGATCCCCAATTACTATTTCTTAATATATTTTGAAGCCGGGAAATAAAAATTTTGGTTTTGAATTCCCTTTACTGAAACAGCCGTACTCTTTCTCTCAATTTCACTTCGTTCAATTTCGTTCATTCGTACCGCTGTTTTGATAGTCTGTAAACATCACCATCCACGCAGCAATGCAGCCGCTGTTTTTTGTTGTTGTCATCAGTTTATTTGCGGCTGCATACCTGCGTACCTGCGCTTTTAAAAACAAATTGCGGGCTAATCTAATTTGCCAACCGCTCTAACAAATACAGCCAACGCTACATATCGCTTTGCGATTCATTGGTCAGCGATAGTACTAATCCTCATCAAGCTTGGCTTCAAAGGTCAGTCAGCGTTCCCGTCCCCGCTTTGCCATCCTATAAACCCTGAAAAAAGCGGTGCCTTCTCGCTGCCTGTGTCTGTTAGCCCGGTCGCTGATCTGCGCTTATCCTGAGCGCAAAACCTAAACGATAAGCGCAGGCTTCCTATGGCGGGCCTGCGTCGCGGCTGGGCGCTGCTGGCTGATCACAAAACCTTCCAGCAGACGGGCGGCAAAAAGTTCACCCCATCCCATATTGCTTTTCGGTCTGCGGGAAAAAACCATAAACACAAAACCAGCGGCACAAAGCCTTCATTTATGTTTTTCCCTTGCCGTAAAAGCCCTCGGCGCAATGGTGCCCTACCTTTTGCCGTCCCAGCCGCGAAACCGCCACAGCCCGCCTCAGTACCCTGTTCGACTAAAGGCATGACAAAACAATCATCTATCTAAATTCACGTGACATCTTTTAATAAGCCTGTATCCCCGGTTTTCTTTTGTTTAAAAGAATGAAAAAAAGAACGCAAAAATAACTTCGCTGCTACCATCAGCACAGCCCCAACAATTTTTCCAAAAGACTACGGCATAAACACAAAACCAACGCTCGAAGCTTTCATTTATTCCGTTTCCTTTTGGAGAAAATTCCGCAGCAAAGTTTTAAGAATAGCTTTCTTTTTTTCCTTTTTCTTTTAAAATAAATTTTATTATTATGAAAAATGCAAACAACTACTTTGGCAATTCTCTCGGATCAGAAAATTTCTGGTGCCACCGTCCTTCATTAATCCTTTGTACGGATGGGGTTAAAGAACTGGCAGAAAAATGTGAAGCCTTTTGGTTGATTGATCTTATTATTAGTCACCAATGCCACAAGGCTATTAATTTAGAACGCTTCCAGGTGTGGGATTTGAAAAGGGTAAAGGATAGCGCATTTATTATCGTTGCCACGGATGGCAATCACAACAAAGTCACCAGTCAGGAAATTCCATACAGTGATTTTCCCTATGATCTTGCTACCATTTGGCTCGTAGATGGCACCTTGTTATTGCCATCGGAATATTAAATTAAAAAAGCCCTTCCAGGAATGGAGGGGCTTTACCAAAGAACAATGCAAAAATTTAAATAATGGTTGTGGCATCTATAATGGAAAGAGCATTAAATGCACCATTATTAAGTAAATATTGTGTTCCGTTTACTTCCTGAAAATATACAATCTCTAAAAGGAAGAAATGAGTTCCAACAGTGGTTGGTACTGCAACTGGAGTTAATGTTACTGAAGTTGAAGTGCTATCAATCGGAAGGTTTTCGGAATTTGTATATTGTATATCATTTTCGCCGGTGTCGAAATTAATTGATGCATAAGCACCTTTCAACGTTACGTGGGTTGCACCAGGCACAGCTTTTATATCAACGGAAGGCACAATGGTCCCAATGGTAATAATGCCCGTTGCAGTATCTACAGAATATGGTTTAAGAAGGATAGAACCTAAAACTGATTTGTTGTTGAAATTAAAAGCTCTCACAAGATTCAACCCCTCAGATGTGGTGATACCTAAACTTACTTTCCGTTCACCTCTTGCGCTGGTAGTATCCTGCAATTGAATTCTTGTCATCAATTGGGTCAACCGAGAAGTAACACGATTATCAGAAGCCATTTGAATTAGAACTCGAAAGCTATCTCTCATTATCTTACCAGCTTTTGCAGCAGAACCAAATTCAGCACCGTTTTCCCGGGTGCGTATAAACGCAGCATCATTTGCGATACGTTCAGCGCTTACGCCACTTTTTGTTTTTACAAGGTGACCATCCTGTGTTTTGTAGAAGGTCATATCCTGTAAGGTTCCTTCAATTTTAATTATACCTTTTAACTTTGCCATTGTGTGAAGTTTAAAATTTTAATAGTTTAAAAAGTTGCTTTAATTTGAACAACTTAACTAAAATTAAAAGCGCAAATCAACCCAGCCAAATACCAGAAGTCATACGTTCCGATTATTTCATATTATTCCAATAAACACACTTTAGCCTGTATTTAAAAACAGTTATCTTTGCTAAATCTTATTCATAGGTCAAGCATAGCTCAAGTATGGCTTAAGTATGGATAGTGTATTAAAAAGTTATTTGCATAATGAACAGACTGTGTATTTATCCTAAGGACATTCAGATAATCACAGGCAGAAGCGACAGGTATGGCAGAAATCTTATTAAGAAGATTAAAGATCATTTCAAGAAGGAACAGCACCAGGTTGTTACCATTGAAGAATTTTGCCAGTATTTGGGTTTGCAACAGGATGTTGTGACCCGGCAGTTAAGATAACTGCTACCGGTAGCAAAAAAGCCTATCCACTTTCTGCACTCTACACTTTATTTTTTCTTTTCTCTTATTTGTGTTTCAATTTCCTTTCTTATATAGTCTTGTGGTCACATTCGAGGTCACATAAATACAAAAGAGCTACAATATACATTGTAACTCTTTGATTATCAAGTGGGCCCACCAGGATTTGAACCTGGGACCACCTGATTATGAGTCAGGTGCTCTAACCAACTGAGCTATAGGCCCAATTACCACTACGGTAATTTTAAGGTCTGCAAAAATAGAAAAATATGCTCATCAAAAAGAAATAATTAAAACTTTATTTGAGAGTTTTTCTATTTGTTATCAGGGCATGAGATGTTATTTATACAGATCATTTCTTCTTATCGCATTTTACCGGAAAAATTTCTTTAATAATATACTATACAAACCTCCAATAAGCGCTGCCGGTTTTTTCATTTATTTTCATTCATGTATTTTTATAAAAAAAAATTTTTGAACCAGACCATTTTTGCAAAGGAACTTACCAAAAAATATGGTAAGCGTACCGTGAATGATAAAGTATCCTTCCATGTAAGCCAGGGAGAAATTGTAGGATTGCTTGGGCCTAACGGTGCAGGAAAGACTACTTCATTTTACCAGGTAGTTGGATTGGTAAAGCCAGATGATGGCAATGTATTTTTAAATGACCTGGATATCACCAAACTTCCCATGTTTAAAAGAGCAAAAATGGGATTGGGATATTTGCCCCAGGAAGCCAGTGTGTTTAGAAAACTGACCGTGGAAGATAATATTGCTGCTATACTTGAAATGACCTCGCTTTCTAAAAAGGAGCAAAAGGAAAAATTAGAATCTCTCATTGCTGAGTTCAATCTGAATCATGTGCGTAAGAGCAATGGCGATGTGTTGAGCGGGGGAGAGAGAAGAAGGACAGAGATAGCACGTGCGCTGGCGGTTGATCCTAAATTTATTTTATTGGATGAGCCGTTTGCAGGCATTGACCCGATTGCAGTAGAGGACATTCAATCTATAGTTACCAAACTACGATATAAAAATATTGGGATCTTGATTACTGATCATAATGTAAACGAAACACTTTCTATTTGCGACAGGGCTTATTTATTGATTGAAGGAAAAATATTTATAGAAGGCTCAGCAGAAGAATTAGCAAAAGATGAACAAGTGAGGCGTTTATATTTAGGAAGGAATTTTGAATTGAGAAGAAAAGATTATTTACATGAGGATGTATTTAAGTAATTACCAATCTTGATTACATTGAATACCAAAAGAACTAATAACTAATTTTACCAATAACCAATTAACTAATAAACTAATTAACCAACAACTTGAAATTTCTGAGTCCTGTTATATCACGTTTGGCAAGAATGCGCTTATTGGGTGTGCAGAACTGGGTTAGTTTCCCCTTGTTGGCACAAAGAAATATATTACAGCACCTTGTTACCCAAGCTCAATACACAGAGTTTGGAAGAAAATATAAATTTTCAAGGCTGTTCACAGTAAAGGATTTTAAGAAGCGGGTTCCCATTCATGAATATGATGATCTCAAGCCTTATATTACCCGCATGATGGCTGGTGAAGAAAATATTTTGTGGAATACTCCTATCAACTGGTTTGCTAAAAGCAGTGGTACTACTTCTGATAAAAGTAAGTTTATTCCTATAAGCGAAGAGAGCCTGAAAGACATTCATTTCAAAGGGTCAAAAGATGTGCTTTCACATTATTATAAAAATTTTCCCGACAGTGATTTGCTTACCGGTAAAAGCCTGGTAGTGGGCGGCAGTCACCAGGTGTATAGCCTCGATGAAGATATTCAGTATGGCGACTTGAGCGCAGTGTTAATGCAGAATACTCCTTTCTGGGGACATTGGATCAGGACGCCTGAGTTAAGTATCGCGCTGCTTGATGAATGGGAAAATAAAATTGAAAGGCTGGCTCAAAATACCATTCATGAAAATGTAACTTCTTTAGCGGGAGTGCCCACCTGGACTATCATTCTTATAAAACGTATCCTTGAGATTTCAGGAAAGAAAACTTTAAAAGAAGTGTGGCCTAATTTAGAACTATATATGCATGGTGGAGTATCATTTAAGCCTTACCGTGAGCAGATCAACCAACTGATCGGAGGCCCTATCAATTATCTTGAAATGTACAATGCAAGCGAAGGTTTTTTTGCTGCCCAAAATATGCCCGATGATGAAGGATTATTGCTTTACACCGACCATGGCATATTTTATGAATTTTTACCTGTGGAAGAATATAGAAAACCAGACGCAAGAACAATAGGCCTTGGTAGTGTAGAGCTTAATAAAAACTACGCGCTGGTAATAAGTACTAATGGCGGCCTTTGGCGTTATCTTTTGGGAGATACCATTCAATTCACTTCTTTAAAGCCCTTTAAGATAAAGGTAACCGGCAGGCTTAAACATTTTATGAATGCTTTTGGTGAAGAAGTAATAATTGATAATGCCGATAATGCTATTGCTGTTGCATCCGATAAAACGGGCGCCGTAGTAAATGATTATACTGCAGCTCCTATTTTCTTTGGCGAAAAAAATAATGGCGCACATGAATGGTTAATAGAGTTTGAAGTTCTTCCGGAAGATTTAAAAGAATTTTCTATGCAACTGGATGAAGCATTAAAGTCTGTGAACAGCGACTATGAAGCCAAAAGGCATAAAAATATTGCATTGGGGCCGCCAGTTGTACATGCCCTAAAACCTGGCATTTTCAACACATGGTTAAAGAGTAAAGGGAAATTAGGCGGCCAGCACAAAGTGCCCAGGTTAAGTAATGAAAGGACAATGATAGATGAGATACTCAAAATGGTTTAGCCAAAACTTAGCCAAAAAAGATAAAAATTCCAGGTAATTTAACACAGCCCACCAAGAATCAAGAGAGAAGAATTTGTACTTTTAGTATTATGCGAACATCTAATCTCCCTGCTATATTTTTTTTGATAATTAGCTTTAGCGCCTGCGCTCAAAAACAACAAAATTCTTTCAGCCAAAAAATAATTCCCCAGAACGGCTGGAACCAATTAACATCCGAAGAAGCGCGTGTGATCGTTGATAAAGGAACAGAATACCCCGGCACAGGCAAATACCTGCATAATAAAAAGAAGGGAACTTATATCTGTAAAAGATGTAATGCTCCGCTCTATCGTTCTGAAGCAAAATTTGAATCGGAATGTGGCTGGCCAAGTTTTGATGATGAAATACCGGGAGCTGTAAAACGCATTCCCGACCCTGATGGTGAACGCACAGAAATTGTTTGTGCCAAATGCGGCGCTCATTTAGGTCATGTATTTATTGGAGAAGGTTTTACTGCAAAGAATACACGTTATTGTGTGAACTCTATTTCAATGAATTTTATTCCTGATAAACGCAAATAACTTACTTGCACAAACAAGCTTTTATATCAATCATTTGTTTTTTCCTTTTGGCAAACAGCCAGACAAAAGCATGTGAATGTTTTAATGTTTCTTTTACTGCTGATAGTGATAAGGCTGATTTAATTTTTGAAGGGGTGGCTATTGATAAAAGGGACAGCCTTGAAATCGGAAAAGTTTTTTATACTTTCAGACTTAATAAAGTTTGGAAAGGTAATCAGTATCCATGTATAATAATTAAGACCAACTATGGCGGGCCTGCCTGTGGCGCATCTTTTGAAATTGATAAAGAGTACGTCGTTTTTGTAACAAATTTTGAGACGACAAGATGCCGGCGAAACTCAGAAGCGAAGAATTGTCCGGATATAGTAAGACTGAATTATAAGTATAACTTGGCTTATAAACAAAAAATAGCACTTGATACGTCTGCTCTATTTTCAAAAGTTGAAGAAGAATACTTTAAGAGTATTAAGGATAACATACATTTTAAAAACAAAACCGATAGTATCAATTTTGAAGGGGAAAAAATTGCTTTTTTAGACAATAATGATATCATTTCAAAGCAGGAATTTTTTAATCGCTATGGCGCCAAAGAGGTTATGATGACGTTTGAAAAAATTAAGAGTATTGGAACTCAACAAAATTCCGGTTATTACGGAATAATTATTATGCACCGAAAAAATAAAATTACTAAAAGACAAAAGAGAAAGATAATACAACAACTTTTATGACAAGAGCAACGCTGCTGCCACAAATGTCTTATACACTAAAACTTTCTCCGCAAGCGCAGCTACGGCTTGCATTAGGATTATTAAAATAAAACCCTTTACCATTTAGCCCGTCACTGAATTCAAGAGTAGTATTTACCAGGTAAAGAAAACTTTTAAGGTCAGTAACTACCTTTACTCCTTTATCTTCAAATTCCTGATCCATGGGCTTTTTTTCTTTGTCAAAATCCATTTTATAGCTTAGCCCTGAGCAGCCGCCGCTTTCAACACTTACACGCAAAAAATAATCGTTAGCAGAAAATTGCTTTTCGGCCATTAGTTCCGCTATTCTTGTTTTTGCTTTTTCACTTACGTAAATCATAATTTAAAATTGATAATAAAGAGGCTAATTATTATGCAAAAGTACCTCCAATTTTAGCAATTTTATATTTCAGTAAAGGCTCAAAAAATACATTTAACATTTTTGGATTTAAAGATCAGATTCAGTTTCCCTCAGTTGTGGAACTAAATTTTTTATCTGATCTATAGTATAATCTATTTCTTCTTCAGTAGTAAATCTTCCTAATCCAAAACGCAGGGAAGACAATGCCATTTCATCACTAAGCCCTAATGCTTTCAAAACAAACGACGGGCTGTGAGTGGCTGAAGTACATGCTGATCCGGAGCTTAAAGCGATATTTTTACTCAGGCTAATAATAAGATTACTGCTGTCTATATTTTTAAAGCTCATATTGCTGGTATTCGGAATTCTCTGTTCCCTGCTCCCATTGATGGTTACTTCTTCTAAATGTAATAATTCATTTTCCAATCCGTCACGAAGCGTTCTCATTCTCTCAGCATCCTTGTTCATTTCTATATTGCATAGCTCGCACGCTTTTCCAAAACCAACGATGCCGGGAACATTTAAAGTGCCGCTGCGCATTCCTTTTTCGTGGCCACCTCCATCTATTTGGGCTACGATCTTTACCCGTGGATTTCTTCGTCGTACATATAAAGCTCCCACGCCTTTGGGACCGTAAATTTTATGGGCTGAAAATGAAAGAATATCAATGCCATCTTCCAATACATCTACGGGGATTTTACCTGCTGCCTGCGTAGCGTCAGAAAAAAATAATACGCCATGTTTTTTAGCGATGGCGCTTATTTGTTTTATAGGTTGTATTACGCCGGTTTCGTTATTGGCATACATCACCGAAATGAGTATGGTATTGGGTTGGATAGCTTTTTCCAATTCATGAAGATCTATCAGTCCGTCTGCTTTTACGTTCAGGTAAGTTATTTCTCCACCTTTCTTTTCAATATGTTTACAGGTATCTAAAACTGCTTTATGTTCTGTAGCAATGGTAATAATGTGATTTCCTTTTGCTGCATAAGCTTCAAAGATGCCGTTAAGAGCCAGGTTATCAGATTCTGTGGCTCCTGAAGTAAAAACAATTTCTTTAGGTTCAGCGCCTATCAGTTCTGCTACCTGTTCGCGCGCGTATTCTACTGCTCCTTCGGCTTCCCATCCAAATTGATGTGTGCTGCTGGCTGCATTGCCAAAGTGTTTGGTAAAGAATGGTACGATTGCTTCCAAAACCCTCGGGTCCATTGGTGTGGTAGCATTGTTATCGAGGTATATGGGTAGTTGAAGCATTCAGGGTTTTAATATTTGTTGCTTGCATGTGTCTTTTGTCCACTAAGGTTCTATTCCTAAAATTAGAAGCGGCACAGGTGGATTGCCGCGTCCATGTCGCAATACGTTATAAACTTCACCTTCGTAGTACGCAACTCCTGATGACATTTGAGACTGCATTTTCTTTGTTGGTAATATTTCAATACCTACATTAATAATTCCTCCTGAATAAAAGAGTAAGTGTTTTACAAATAAATCAAATGCTACAAAAGCGTATTTGCCAAACTGAACTTCAATCGCAACTCCATTTTTCACAAAATCTGTTTGTTTGAATGATGATAATGGGTTTGTTATTCCATTTTGGATGAGATGTTCTCTTTGTTCTTCATAGGAAAGAGGGACAATTTCTTGCATTAATTTCCTATCAGTTGTCAAATAATATCTATACCGACTTTCAAACCATTTCTTTTCTCTAAATTTTTCAATGAACACACGATTTAACGCGATGGGACTTAAAAGCATTTTGCCTTTCATCGTTTTTTCTTTGCTTTCTTTTGTCATTAAAGCATCAGCATTTATGCTTTCAATAACGCTTTTGATTTCATCGTATAAATTGTTGTGATGAACAATCAAATATTCTTCTCCGTTCAAATGAGAATACTTCTGTGCAATTTTCATTAATGTCCGTTTGTGCCATGTCCATTTGAATATTCAAATTGCAGCCATTCTGTTGGAATCTTTGCAACTTTATCATTGCTTGTGGGCTTATGAATTGGCTTATTTATGGGTCTGATTTTTAATTTGCCTTCTTTAAAGTCATCAATTCTTTGCCTTGCTATTTTGCAGTAAGTTTCATCTCTCTCAATACCTATGGCATTGCGTTCATGTTTAATTGCAGCTATAACAGAAGAACCAACTCCGGCAAATGGGTCAAGTACCCAACTATTTTCGTTGGTTAAAGCAAGTACGCAACGCTCAACGAGTTCAATTGGAAACTGGCAAGGATGGTCTGTTTTTTCAGGATGGTTTGATTTAACATTCGGGATGTCCCACATTGCAGAATCCCAATCCTGTTCAATAATTTCCCAAATGTCACTTGGATTTTTCCCGAGAGGATTTCCAGAAGGTTGTCCTTTTTTGGGTCCTTTGAAATGGCGCTTGCCAGGATATTTTGAAGGTACTCTTACGTTATCAAGGTTGAAAATATAGTCGTCTGTCTTGCTAAACCAAAGGATGGTTTCGTAACGTCCGCTAAATCGGTTTGATGCATGAAGTCCATGTCCGAAATGCCAAATGATACGGTTGCGCAATTTCAATCCATGCTTTTTAAAAATTTGGTAGTAGTAAATGTCAAGTGGAAAAACTTCTCCTTTATCAACGTAATTTCCGACTTGCCAACATAAATTCCCTTTATAAGAAAGTGTGCGCACAAGTTCACTTATAATTTCTTCCTGCGTTTCAAGGTATTTTTCAACGCTTGTCTTTGTCTCGTAAGATTTACCAATATTATAGGGTGGCGAAGTAATGATGAGGTCAAACTTGCAGTCGTCAATTCTCTTTAGTACGTTCAAACAATCTCCCGTTTTTATCTCGTAATCGGTATCCGGGTTGACTAAGTCAAATAATGGTTCTTCTACCTGCATAATCTTGCTAAGTTTATTAGTGTCAAATTTATGATTAATTGTTTAGTCTTGAAGCGTTTTAAAATTGTGAGCCGGTGTTTGTGGATAACTCAATGGAAGTTTGGGATTGATATTGCAAGTAACATACAAATTTAATCAGAGCAAAGTGTATAGAATATGAGATTACTTTTGATCAAAAATATTAATTGTAACATTCCGGTTTTAATTTTTTTTATTAGCCCTGCAATTCGTATATTACAGGTATGCCATATTTTCTGAAATATATTCCGATGAATAGCCGCTTTTTGGGGCGTATTTCTTCTATATTTTTTTTATCATTTATCATTTCTTTTTCTTTACCGGCACAAAAAGTAATAGCTATCAATATCAATGAAAGTATTAATCCTGCGTCAGCCGAATTTATTTATGAAGGAATTCAAAAGGCACAAAAGGAAAATGCAGAATGCCTGATCATTAACCTGAATACTCCGGGTGGTTTATTAGTATCCACCAGGGAGATCGTTACCAATATGATGAAATCTGAGGTGCCGGTGATTGTTTATGTTTCTCCATCGGGCGCTCATGCAGGTTCAGCAGGAGTGTTTATAACCATGGCGGCAAACATTGCTGCAATGGCTCCCGGAACCAACATCGGAGCGGCTCACCCGGTTTCTTTACAGGGAAAATCAGATGAAGTGATGAACCAAAAAGGCACTAATGATGCTGCTGCATTTTTAAGAACTATTGCGGAAAAAAGAAGAAGAGACGTTAAGTGGGCAGAAGAAGCAGTAAGGAACAGCGTAGCAATAACTGAAGAAGAAGCGCTTGAAAAAAATGTGATCAATATCATAGCTATTACACAAAAAGACCTATTGGCGCAATTGGATGGGAAGACGGTAGAATTAAATAATGGATCAAAAGTGTTACATACCAAAAATGCAACAGTTTCCTATTTAGAGATGGGGTTTTTTCAAAAAGTGTTGAGCAGATTGAGTGATCCCAACATCGCGTATATTATTATGATGCTTGGATTTTATGGTTTGCTTTTCGAGCTATTCAGCCCCGGCGCTATTTTCCCGGGCATTGTAGGAGTGATCTGCCTGATTCTTGCCTTCTATTCCATGAGCTCTATGCCGGTTAATTATGCGGGATTAGCATTGATCGTTTTCGGTATTATTCTTTACTTGCTGGAGATAAAAATAATCAGTCATGGATTATTGGCCATAGGCGGTACTGTTTCTGTCTTGTTAGGGTCTATGATCTTATTCAGAAGCGCTCCCGCTGAAAATTATGTTTCATTATCACGGGCTGTAATTTTTGCTGTTACCGCTACGTCAGCGCTGTTCTTTACCTTTTTGATAACAATGGGATTGAAGGCACAAAAAGCTAAAAAGATTTCAGGACAAAGCGCCATGATCGGGCAAACCGCTGTAACCCTTAGCAGTCTTGACCCTGCAGGACAGGTAAAGATATTGGGACAGATATGGAAAGCAGTTTCACTTGGCGATACCATCAATGCAAATGAAAAAGTAACTGTGAAAGAAATAAAAGAGCTTACTTTATACGTAGAGCCTCAAACAATTTGATTAACCAACTATAAATAATTCATCATTTCAAAACTTAAACAATTTAAACATGGAACAATTCCCCTTAGCCTTCATAATTATTATCGTTCTTATTCTTTACGTTCTTGCCAGTTCAATACGGATTTTGCGGGAATATGAAAGAGGTGTCATCTTTCGGTTAGGCCGCGTACTGGATGGTAATACCAAAGGCCCCGGCCTTATTTTACTGATTCCCATCATTGATAAAATGGTAAAAGTGAGTTTGCGTATTGTAGTAATGGATGTGCCTCCACAGGATGTAATAACGAAGGATAACGTTTCCATTAAAGTAAATGCTGTTATCTATTTCAGGGTAATGGATCCGCAAAAAGCAGTTATTGAAATAGAGAATTACCTGGTAGGTACTTCGCAACTTTCGCAAACTACCTTAAGAAGTGTGCTTGGTCAGTCTGAACTGGACGAGCTTCTTTCTCAAAGGGAAAAGATCAATGTGAGGCTGCAACAAATTATTGATGAGCAGACGGAACCCTGGGGTGTAAAAGTTACTCACGTAGAAGTAAAACAAATTGACCTTCCACAGGAAATGCAACGTGCTATGGCAAAGCAGGCTGAGGCTGAAAGAGAACGCAGGGCAAAAGTAATTGCTGCTGAAGGCGAGTTCCAGGCTTCACAAAGGCTGGCCGATGCAGCAAAAATTCTGGAAGAGCAACCCAGCGCTTTAACCTTACGTTACTTGCAAACGCTGCGTGAGATAGCAACAGAGAATAATTCAACTACGATCTTCCCCATTCCTCTCGACTTCTTTAAGCCATTTATTAAAAACATAGAAGGCGGCACAGGTAATAAAGGCGCCGGCATTCCGGGACCGGTACTTACTGAGGATAAATAATAAATTGATCGGGCTACTTCAATAGAGAAATGTTTCTATATAATCAATCTCACTCCGCCTAAATCGGAAAGCCTGTGTGGAAAGTGATCGCCGGGCGAACCAATGAACATAAAATTGCGTGGAATGTTCCATTCCTTACTGAGCCGGTTAATTATTTCAGGCCCAAAAACCCCGGGGATCTGGATGTATTCTACTTTGATATCAGGATAAGCTCTGTCAAGAGCCTGGAAGTCCCGTTCAAACATTTTATTTAATTTCTGCTCCTTTTGTAAAATGGTTACAATTTTTAAGATTTGAGTGATCTCATTTTCCTGTACATATTGAATCACTTTATTGAGGATGGCGATATTATCTCCCTTGGTAAAGTAAACAAAAGGCTGCCTGTTTAGTTTTCGCATTTCTTTGGTGAGATGAAACCTGCTAAAAACAGATGCCTTCTGTATTTTATCAAAAATAGAATTAGCATATAAAAGCAGGTAATGAATCACTACTTTTCTTTTTAAAAACATATAAATGATAAGAATAGCCGGAATAAAATATTGAAGAAAAACTACCAGGTACTCGGGGTGAAGTTTTACGTTTCCATACAAAGCAATTAAAATGCCTGTTACGCCAAGCACCACAATAATGGGCGGAGCATATTCCGGCCGGGGTAACCTGGCACGTTTAATTTTTAAGAGTATGTTTCCAAAACCAAAAAATGCCATCACTGATAAAAATGAGATAGTATAAACCCCGGCTAAAGGCGCCAATTGCCCGGCAGTAATAAAGAGGATAGAAAAGCATAAAATATAAAACAGTATTAAAATTCTCGGAGAGCTGCCTCTTGAATTTTCTTTTAATAATGCCTGGGGTAATATCCTGTCAAGCGTCATACGCTTCATAAGCCCGCTTACACCAATAAAAGCGGTCAATACAGCGCCGCTTAATACAAGCGCTGCATCTATCGAAACTATGGTGGCCAGCCATTTTCCACCCGTCTGGCTTCCCATATAAGAAAGAAATGCGGATTCATTGCCCGCGACTGCATCAATAGGCATAATGGAAACGGCTAATAATGCAATGACAGGGTTAATGATCATCACCAATATCCACATGTTCCGCAATGTTTTTGGAAAAATTCCATGCTCTTGCTCTTCAATAAAATTGGCCGATGTTTCAAACCCTGTGATACCAAGCATTGCAGTGCTAAATCCAAGAAATATGGCGGTAGAAATATTGGTTTTTAGAGGAGAATGAAAATTGAACTTAAATATATCCAGGCCATTCATAATTACATAATAAATGCCGCTGCATACCAATAAAGCCAATACTACCAGATGAATTATAAATATAGCAATGGATACATTGGCAGACTCGCTAATGCCGCCAATGGTAAGAAATAAGAAAATAGTAAGTAAAACCATTGTGGCTACAATAACCGGAAAAACCGGGAAAACACTATGCAGGTAGTGCATGGCTTCAGATGCAGAAAGCACGGCTGTGGCCATATAAGAGAGTATGGTTAAGCATGCCGCTAAAGATGCATTACCTTTTGTGGTGGTATTGAGAAGGATGTTATAAGCGCCGCCATTAAGTGGTAATGCGCCAACAGCTTCTCCATATATTTTTCTAAAAAAAAATAAAACCAATCCTACGATCAGTAAAGCTATAAAAGCATATTGGCCGGCATATACAATGCATAATGCGGATACATACAAGCAAGATGAAGTAATATCATTTCCGCAGATGGCAGTGGCCGCAAGTTGTTTTAATTTTGTTGGATGAGAATTAATGTTCTTATTCATAAGTTATACATTCATAAAATCTATGCCATATCTGGCTTCTGAATGGAAAATAGATTGTGCAATTATAGACATAATTGTGCTATATAAATGAAGCGCAATATATAGAAAATATGGCTTCAAAATATGAAATGAAAATCTTAAAAGTTGGGTAGATCATCAGCTAAAAGATTACTTTTTATCAAAGATATTATTTGCATTTTTAGTAGTTTGGGCAGCTACTTCTTCCACTGTCAAGTCTTTTGTTTCTGCAATTTTTTGCACGATATACTTTAAGTAGCTGCTTTCATTTCTTTTACCGCGATAGGGAGAAGGGGCGAGGTAAGGCGCATCCGTTTCCAATACAAGATAGTTGAGATCAATATCCTTAATTACTTCTGCCAGGCCTGAATTTTTAAAAGTAACTACTCCCCCAATGCCTAATAAAAATCCTGATTCTATAATTTCTTTTGCATTGGATAAAGTGCCGCTAAAACAATGGAATATGCCGGTCAGCCCCGTTCCTTTGTATTCTTTTATTACATCAATAGTTTCTTGTATAGCATTGCGTGTGTGAAGCACTAAAGGCAATTTATATTGAATAGCCCATTCAGCCTGTGTTCGCAAACTTTCATATTGTTGTTTGGTGAATGTAGTATCCCAATAAAAATCTAATCCTGTTTCGCCAATGGCTGCAAACTCTCTCTGGGATAATTGTTGTTCAATGGCTGCCAGTTCTTCTTTATAATTTTCTTTTACAGAGCAAGGATGCAGCCCTGCCATCGCATACATCTTACCGGGAAATTTTTTTTCTAATTCTAACAAGGCATCATTTTCGGAACTATCTATGGCAGGTAAATAAAATTTCTCCACTCCTTCATCTATGGCTCTTTCCACAACTGCGTCAATATCTTCTTTAAATTCCTGAACATATAAGTGAGTATGCGTGTCTATGAGTTTCATTGGTGCAAAGGAAAATTATTTTTTTAACTCGATATTAAACTTGCTGATGCAACTTAAAGTCAATATTCCTGTTTTTAAAAATTTATCACTCTAATCTTTAACAGTATGAGACAAACTTTTTTATTGCCTAAGTTGGCTTCTGTATTTTTCCTGGCCGGATTAATATCTCTGGCTTCGTGCAAAAAAGACAATAATATAACGAACCCGGACAATCCTGATCCCGCACTCTCAGTGGATGCAGCACAAAGCGATGATAATGCCGCATCTCAATTCGAAGATATATTTAACATCACTATGAGTGTACAATCTTCAGATGCAGGGGAAGATATTGGTTTAGGAACAGGAGGAAATATAATTTACAGAACTGATGGAGCTACATCTCCTGATACGCGTTGTTTTACCGTAACTGTAGTTCCAAAAATCCTTCATGAATTTCCTAAAACAGTAACGTGGGATTTTAGTAACGGATGTGTAGGTAAAGATGGAAAATTGCGTTCAGGCAAGATCGTTACCATATTTACAGGCCCCATGTTGGTTCCGGGCAGTAAGGCTTCTACTTCATTTATTAATTATAGTGTAGATAGTTTTAAAATAGCAGGTACACACACCATTGAAAATAAAAGTACTTCCAATCATTTTGCCTGGCAGGTAAATATTATCAACGGAAAAATTACCAACACGCAAAATAATAAATGGATAGAATGGAATACAGTGCGTAACCATGAACAAATTAAGGGAAATGGCTCTCCGTTTTATTCTTTGGATAATGTATATCAGATTACAGGAAGTTCGGAAGGCAGCAAATCAAATGGAAATTCGTGGACATCAGAAATTACCAAGCCTGTAATAAGAAAATTTACCTGTGCCTGGAGAGTGAAAGGGGAAATAACTTTTAACCGCAACTCAAATACAAAAACAGCAGTGCTTGATTATGGTGACGGCTCATGTGACGACCAGGCTACTGTTACTGTGAATGGCAAATCGCATGTAATTACGTTACATTAAAAAAATTGCCCTTAAAAAAAATGTTGATGATTTGTTAAATAATAATTAACTTCACCACAGTTTTCATAGGGTACGGATTAAAAACGGGCTTGAGTATCTACTCAGGCCCAATTTTTTTATAGATATTCTGTAGGCAAAGATTTTAATATAAATCCGTTGGATGAATAATATTCCAGTATTTGCGGAAGAGCCTGTCGAAGTACCGGAAGTGATTTGAAACTATCATGGAAAACGACGATAGAACCAGCCTTTGCATTATTAACTACGTTTAAGTAGCAATCTTCCGGTGATAGTGAAGTATCAAAATCACCACTCAATACATCCCACATAATGGTTTTTAATTTTAGTTTTTCACCTGCAATTGCCTTTATTTGAAATTTCCTGATTCTGCCATAGGGTGGCCTGAAAAGTGAACTGTCAATAATTTGAGCTGCTTTTGTTATGTCGTCTAAATAGGCTTTATCATTGGTTTTCCATCCGTTTGGATGATTGTAAGTATGATTTCCTATCCGATGGCCGTTATCAATAATTTGCTTGTATGTTGGAAAATTTTCAGTTACATTTTTACCAATACAAAAAAAAGTTGCCCGGGCCTGGTATTTTTTTAATTGTTCCAACACGAATGAAGTTGCTTCCGGATGAGGGCCATCATCAAAAGTAAAATACAATATCTTTTCATCAGTCTTTATATTCCATATACAGTCAGGATATATTTTTTTAATAATCCAGGGTATTTTTTTTAGATAAAACATGATTTTTAAATAAAGCTTTTTAATGTTTTAGCTCTGCTGCTTTTTTCACGAAGGCAATCAACTTTTCCTGATCTATTACTCTCTCATCTCTATCCATACCGGCGCGTGGTCGCTTGACTTTTCCCATCCCCGGACATCCATGTTTACCCCGGCAGCTACAAGGTGATCATTAAAATGAGGACTTAGTAAAAAATGATCAATGCGCAGGCCGACATTGCGCTGGTATGCATTACGGAAGTAATCAAAGAAAGTGTAGATCACTTCATTGGGATATAATTTACGGATTGCGTCTGTCCATCCCTGTTCGGTAAGTGTTTTAAAAGCAGCGCGCACTTCGGGAAGGAACAATGCATCCTTTACCCAGCGTTCAGGTTTATATACATCCAGTTCGGCAGGCATTACGTTAAAATCGCCTGTAAGTATTACCGGCTTATCCAACGCTAATAATCCGGCTGCATGAATGATCAGCCTTTCAAACCACTTCATCTTGAAATCGAATTTTGGCCCGGGGGTTGGGTTGCCGTTGGGCAGGTAAAGACAACCGATTATGATATCGTTTACTTTGGCTTCAATGTACCGGCTATGAAGGTCTTCAGGATCGCCGGGAAGCGCTCTTCTTATTTCCTGCGGCGGTTCATTGCGGGAAAGTATGGCTACTCCATTCCAGCTTTTTTGCCCATGCCAGATAGCATGGTAACCCGCATCCTTAATAGCTTGTTCAGGAAATTTTTCCGCGGGCGCTTTCAGTTCCTGCAGGCAGGCAACATCCGGTTTATTTTCTTCAAGCCAGCGAAGCAAAACCGGCAGACGGCTATTAATGCCATTTACATTGTAAGTAGCTATTTTCATAAAAAGATTTTGTAAGAATACCCGGCAAACTTAAATCTTTATAAAGAATTGATACGTTATTGTTTGATTTAGTACAAAGTATAAATGCCGGTCCTGTTGCCTTTTTTTGTGCTTCTATATAAATGATGCTACCTGGCAGAACCAAAATAAAAAGGATTTTTTATAATTAGGCTAAATTTAATATTTCCTAAATCAAAAATTACCTCCTGATTTTAAATACGTAATTAAATCAATAAAGCCATCCTTTGTCATACTTTTTTCTAAGCCTTCCGGCATTAGTGATTTTCCAGTATTAGTGGAGGATTTAATATTTGATTTTAATATTGTCTTATCGCCTACCACTGTCCTAAGTGTTATACTATTGTTAGTCTGGGATGCAATCCATCCTGCAACAAATTGTCCATCTTTTGTTTCGACATAAATCGTTTGAAATTGAGGGTACACTTCATAATTTGGAAGTAATATATGAAGAAGAAGCGCTTCAGCCGGCTGATCTTTAATATCTGTAAGGTCAGGACCCACATTCCCTCCTTTGCCTGCATAAGTATGGCAACGAGAACAAGTTTGCACAAAAACTGTCTGACCAGCCTTAGCATTTCCTTTTTTCCCTATTATCAGGCCTTTATATTCCTCATAGACTTGCATTCGATCACCACTTTCTATCTTTGAAAATAACTTTTCAGCCCTCTTGTGTATATCCCCTCGTTGGTGCATTAATCGCTGCCTGATACCAGCAGGAACATCAGAAGGTGCAATAACGCTATCTTCGATGCCGTCCATCAAAGCCTTTGCAAACACCTTTTTTGAGACTAATGCATTTATTACTATCTGACGTATTTCCGGAGTGTAACTGTGCCAAATCTTTGAGCCAGCCAATAAATTTCCACCTTTCTCTGTGCCCAAATGAGTAATGGCCTTAATAGCTGACTTCTGAATATCAGGAGAATTCTCCGGTTGAAGTGCCTGTTCAAGAATAGGATATACCAGTTGATCATCAAAAAAACCTAACAATTCAATAGCTTTTATTCTAATACTTTCTGGTGATTTTTGATTCTTTGCAATCTTAGTAACTTCATTTATAAAGATTTCAGGATTGTGGGCTGCTCCTGAAGAAATTGATCGTATAAACTTTGTAAAGCTATTCCCGGCTGCCCTAAATCCAGGTCTGTTGGTAAGCCCATTTGCCATTCCTAATGATGCGGCAAAGCACCAACCATTATTTTTATCTTCTAAACTACGCATTATAACCTGCAAAAATTCCCTGCACTCTGATACTGATGCTCCATTTCCAAACATATTACCCAGATCCTCCATCACGAGGGAGTACGCCTTGTCGTTATTTAAAATTGCTTCCTTCTGTTGTTGGATAGCAGTAAGAAACGATCCCATTCGGTTACCAACTCCGCTTAATACTGCTGCACGCATCCAACGATCTTCTCCATCTTGAATAATAAGTTTGGCTAAGACTTCGGCAATTTTTGGACCGGACAAAGTATCAAGAGCCAAAGCGCTTTCAAACCGGACGCGTTCACTCGGATCCTTACATGCAGAGACAATTGCCTGCTTTAATGTGCTATCTTTTGTAATCTTGCTTGCTGATAACAAAACTGCCTGTTCCCGAACTCCTGAAACCTCATCCTTTAAAGCCTTCAATAGAATGTTTTTATCCAGTCCATGTAAAGAATGTAGCAACCATAGTGCAAGAACTCTGGTTTCCGCCTGATTAGATTTTTGTGCATATTCAGTCAGAACAGGAATAGTAGATTTGTCCTCTCTTTCCAGCAACAATCTAAATGCCATTTCTCTATTCCAGCCATTCTCCGATTTCAACATCTCTAATACTTCATTCGTAGCTGTGGATGGCTTCAGAAATTTTCTTGAATTATTAGAAGTGTTATCCTCCCTGATTATTTCATAGATTCGTCCTTTATCTTTACCAGTTTTATAATCTAATGTATCACGAACATCTTCCGGCACATAATCCGGTTCATCTATGACTTTCCTGTACATGTCCGCAACATACAAACCCCCGTCTGGTCCATTACCCAAAAATACCGGACGGAACGATGGGTCAGTTGATGCTAAGAAATCATACCCCTTATCTGGCAACTCAGATTGAAACGTTGCCTCATCAGGAATCAATCTCTGTCGCTGCACTAAATTCTGTGCAGGCTCGCAAATAAATGCATTCCCTATGTCCTCAGGCTTCATCCCATTTCCATTAAAAATTAAAACGCTGCAGGCAGAGGTAAAGGTACCTTTATGAGATTTCCCTATTAATCCTGGTATATAATCAGATGAAGTAACCGCATCAATAAGTGGATAAACGACTGCATCTCCTTCTACTTTCGAAACATTCTGAATTGTTTCATTAAACGGCAAATATGGATTGCGGTTCAGATACCACGGCTCCATTACGATCTGCTGTATCGGGTGTCTGTTTGAACAACCAAACCTTCTTCCAAAGGCGTCGAAAGTAAGCCCAAACTGGCTATTGCCACCAGTAAGCTCAAATGTATAATTATCCGGATCAAAACGCCCGTCCGAAGATGTAAACTCTACAGTGTCTCTGCCAGGAAATTCAGGAGATACCACTTTACCACCGTTCATACCACCTGTTACATAAACCCATCCGTCAAGGCCTAGTATAGGATGACTAACACGAAGCTGGGAGGATTTGGTAACATTAAATCCAGTCAGAACAACTTTACGTTCATCAGCCACGCCATCTCCGGTAGTATCCTTCAGATAAAAAATATCGGGTGCACAAGTAACAAAAAAACCGCCTCTCCAGGGTAATATTCCATTCGGATAGGTAAAGCCACTTGCAAATACTGTTTGATGATCATATACTCCGTCACCATCGCTGTCTTCAAGTCTGACAATTCTTCCTTCATGGCGAGGTGGAATTGTATCAGGATACCCTCTGTCTTCTACAACATAAAGATCACCTTGTTCATTAAAAGCAAATGCCACCGGAGAAGTGACCAGAGGCTCGGAAGCAATAAGTTTTAATCTTAATCCTTTCTCTAACTTAATCCCATCATAAGCTATTCCTTCTTTACTTCCCGACTCACGGCAGCTTGCAACGGTTCCCAATAAAGCAATAATTAATATATAATATAGCTTCCTCATTATTTTGTAGTTTAAATATTATAGAATAAAATCAAACATTTCGTCCACCAAATTTTTCAATAAAATATAGGCTTACTTTTGCAAGCACTTTCTCCCGGGATTTCAAAAATGGCTAATTCATTTTAGTTATGATCTCTAATGATCATTGTAATAATCTTTAACCGATGGCAGTATAAATGTGGCTGTATAGAATAATCTTAACCACACCAATTATGAAGAGGCTGTTCTCATCTTTTATACAGCACTTAGATGTAAGATTAAAGACTCCTCATTTATTAAGGACATTCAATATCCTGGGTTCTGCGTTAACTTGCCCTGGCTTAAATCAATTTCTGTCTGAGGTATAGGTAAAACTTCATTAATCCCATCTTTAAAACTTCCCTTCGTCGTGTTATATTTTTGTGAATAGGCCCTAAGTACGGTTCCTGCCCGGCCTTGCCTAACCAGATCGAAAAAACGCTCATTCTCCATGCCATACTCCACGCGCTGCTCATGCCATATCGCCGCTCTCAATTGATCTTTATTCGTAGTAGTTACATCAGGCAAAATAGATGAATTCCCTTGCCTTGCACGTTTCCTCACTTCATTTAATGCCCACAATGCCTGGGTACTATTGCCATTCTCATTTGCAGCTTCTGCATACCAAAGCAAAAGCATACCATACCGGTATTTAATAAAATTTTTAGGTGAATTGCTTGGATCTCCTGTGGGAGGATACTCATCTAAATTTAAGTAAGGTTTCAGGCTCATGTATCCTGTCTCACTGTTTCCAACGTCTGCGATCAAGCCGTCAGGCATGATTTGACCTTGCTTGTACACAGTTTGCCATAGCCGGGGATCTCCTGGTTCAAACTCATCAACAAAGTCTTGAGAAGGGCAACAAAATCCGTAGCCATACATTCCCGCACTTCCCTGACAAATCGTGCCGTGGTTTTGAGCAGATGGAAACTGAGCAGAATAAACGTGGTTGATCTCAAAAATATTTTCAGATCCAAATTCACCAGAAATAGTGAAAATATGGTAAAAATTAGGGTCAAGACTGTATTCGTTTGATTCTATCACCTTATTAAACCATAATTCAGCCTGTTGAAAATTTTTCTGATATAGATATGCTTTCGCTAAATATGCTTCGGCAGCGCCTTTGGTAGCTCTACCTAATTCATTAGAAGCTAACGCGCTTCTAAGAGGCAGCACATTAACAGCTTCAGTTAAATCTTTAATAACCAATGCCCAAACACTATCCTTTGAAACTCTTCTAACCTGATTAGCATTAACTTGAGCGCCGGTAATAAGAGGCACATCTCCAAATAGCTTAACAAGATTAAAATAATGATAAGCTCTTAAAAATTTAGCCTCCCCTATTATACGGCTTTTTTTATTTTCATCCATGTTTATTTTCGGAACATTTTCAATAACAAGATTGCTTCGATGAATTCCCAGAAAGCCATTTGCCCAGGAATCCTGTGCAATAAAATTTGATGAGTTTACATTAAAGTTTGCTAAGTCAAACATCCAATCCCCATCAGCAGGCCCTTCTCCTCCTTTTAAGGCATTATCTGTTACAATATCATAAATAGAGTAATTATCCATTGTATATGATATGTTTACATTATAGGCCGCAACTATAGCCTGAAGAGCATCATTTTCTGATACATAAGCTGAACTTTCAGATACTACTCCTATTGGTTCTTTCTCCAGCATTTTTGTACATCCAATAGCTAATAAAATAACCATTGGATAGATTTTTTTAATTCGTTTCATCGTAACTTAATTATGTTAATTTTTAAATTTTTTAGCTACTCATTAAAGGTCGAGATTCACACCTGCTGTAATAGTTTGGGGCTGTGGATATAATCCGCTATCCTGCCCGATACTCAACGAAGATCCATTACTAATTTCAGGGTCAAAACCAGGATATTTGGTAAACGTAAGCAGATTTTCTGATGCGATATAAATCCTTATTTTCTTAAATACATTTTTATTCTTCAAGGGCAAAGTATATCCAAGCTGTATATGTTTCAAGCGTAAATAAGATCCATTTTCAACGAAATAGGTAGATTCTCTCAGATTATTATTAGGATTATTCACGTTGACCTTAGGGATAGAATTGCTAGACCCTTCACTTTTCCAGGCATTAAGCATCCTTAGGTCATAATTGAAAAAATTACTTCCTTCAGTTCCTGACTTCCAATTTGCATAAATGTCATTTCCATATACTCCCTGTAATGCTAAACTCAAATCAAACTGTTTCCATCCAAAATTAGCAGTAGCCCCATACATTAATTCAGGCCAGGGGTTACCAATTGTTGTTCTATCATTCTGATCAATCACCCCGTCATCATTCAAATCTTTAAATCGGATATCACCCGGAGCAGTCCCATTACTCTGAAAAGCATGTTTTTGTACATCAGCATTGGTTTGAAATAGCCCATCCATCACGTATCCATAAAATTCACCTATAGAAGAACCAACAGTAGTTCTGGCGTTTCCACTGGTAATGAAAGCCAAAGAATTACTTAACCTTGTTACCTGATTGGTATTGTGCGATAAATTAGCTGAAACATCGTATAAGAATGCACCTGGGGTTGTTTTTCGATATCCGAGAGAAACTTCAATACCTTTATTCAACACATCTCCCCCGTTGGTAAACCCTGGCGTCTGAACTCCGGTAAAAGCAGGGATTGGGACTCTTAACAACATATCTGTTGTCTTTCTATTGTAGTAACCCACGGATAAAGTAAGCCGGTGTTCAAAACCGGTAAAATCGAAACCTACTTCAGTTTCTGTTGTAGCTTCCCATTTTAAATCTGGATTTCCTTGGCTTGTAAGTGCCTGCCCTTGTACGACATTTGACCCAAATACATAATTCAGGTTAGAGGTTAAACTATTAGCAAAACTATAATTAGATAGAGAGTTTTGGTTTCCCAGCATTCCCCAGCCTGCTCTTATTTTAAGATCATTTATAAAAGAAATATTTTCCATAAAACTTTCATCAGAAATTCTCCATCCCGCCGATAATGAAGGAAAGTAACCAAACCTGTTATTCCGCCCGAATCTGGAAGATCCATCTGCACGAAAATTACCGGTGAACAAGTAAGTACCCTTGTAACTATAATTCACTCTTCCTAAAAATGATAACATACTAAAATCACCTCCACCTCCTGATACAGTTTGTCCGAGTTTTGCGAGATCTAAATAGCGCAAATTTTCATCTGTATTGGCGTTTACAGGTACACCTTGTCCGGAAGCAGAGATATTTTCTGAAGAACTTGATTGCACTGTAATACCGCCAAGAACAGTAATATCATGATGTCCTTGAATTTTTTTAAATGTTAACGTATTTTGCCAGTCGTAATTCGTCGTTTTATAGTCACTCCGTGATAACTGGGCAGTCAGATTCCGCATTAATGGAAAAACATCATAGGTAGGAAGAAAATTGTAATTATTGGTAAAACCTAAATTAACATTAATCTGACTTCGGTAAACCAGATTTTTAAAGGGCTTAATATCTAAATAAACACTTCCATTGAAAACAGGTATTTTGTCTGTATTATTATTAAAATAAAGTTCAGCCACAGGATTTTTGGTGTCTGCAAATTTTGGATATCCCCAGGTACCATCAGGATTTTTAATGGGAGCAGTTGGGTCCATTCTCCATGAATTAGCCACCGGATTTATACCACGTGCAAAAATTGTATTTTGCACTGCATAACTCAATGATAAATTTTCCCCCAGAGTGATAGCGGGTCTTAATTTATATTCCGAATTAATTCTGAAATTAATTCTTTTATAATCAGTTGAAAGAACAATTCCTTTCTGATCAAAATAACCGGCCGAAATATAATACTTTCCTTGTTCGGTGCCGCCGCTGGCAGAAAGTTCCACATTATTTACGGGGGCTACTCTATAAATCGCATCTTGCCAATCAGTTCCAACGCCTAATGATTCAACATTTGTGAATAAAGGCGCTCTTCCACCATTAACTAATGCTTCGTTATAAATAGTAGCGTATTGCTTAGCATTCATCATTGGCATAAACCTATGGGCCTGCTGAATTCCACTATAAAGATTTGCATTTATTTGCGCAGGTCCTTTAACACCTGTCTTTGTTGTTATCAGTATTACTCCATTAGCACCCTGTGCTCCATAAATTGCTGCAGCAGAGGCGCTTTTTAATACTTCAATTGTTTCAATATTATTAGGATCTAAATTACTCGGATTAGCCCCTAAATTACCATCAATCACATATAAAGGATCGCTATTGTTGACTGTTCCTATTCCTCTTATCCTGACTGTCAATGCGGAGCCTGGTGAACCTGAATTTTGAATAATTTGTAATCCAGCTACTTTCCCTTGTAAGGCTTGGCCCACCTGCTGCACCGGATAATTCGAAATATCTTTTGATGATACGGAACTTATGGAAGATGTGATGTTTCGTTTGCTTTGTGTTCCATACCCCACTACCACTACTTCACCGCCAGTTACGACCGATGGTTTCAACTGCACTGATATATTGTTGGTCCGGTTTCCTATATTTACTTCTATAGACTCAAATCCCACATAAGAAATAATTAAAGTTGAATTAGGTTCTGCGGTTATAGAAAAGTTGCCGTTTACGTCAGATTTAGTTCCAATCTGGGCGCCTTTCACTAAGATAGTTGCCCCTTCAAGAGGTTGCCCCTTATCATCTTTTACTGTTCCCGTAATAATATTAAGGGGAGTAAGCATCTCCATATCCGGATATTCAACATTCACCGGCTTTTTATTCAAAGAATAATCCGCCTTTTGAAAAATGGTGATCGTTTTCCGCTCAATGGAAAAATCAAGCGGCTGCCCCCGAAGGCTCTCTTTAAGCGCTTCTTCTACCGGCACATTCTCTACATGGATATCTACAGATCTTGCTCTCTGCAATATCCGGGTGTCATAAAAAAATACATAGCCGGTCTGTTTTCTGATCTCTTTGAAAACTTTTTCGAGCTTCACATTTTTTTGTAATAAGGTTACTTTCTGCGCAAGAGAGCCTGCACTTACAGATAAACAGGCCGAAAGCAGAAGAATAGTGGTAATTTTCATAAACAACAGTGCTTTTTTGATAATGGTACACTGGTGGTAATTGACCTTAAAATGCATAACTTTGTTTTGGTTTTAGTTAAAAAATAAGATACCTGTCAAGGATTTCTGAATATTGGATAATTAAAACTATTGGCAGGGAAGTGGCTTCAACACTTTCCTGTTTTTGTTTAGCCTATCTGTAACAATCTTTGTTCTTTATAATTTTTATTTGTTTATACCATCCTGAATGAAAATGTGCATCCGATAGCTATCGAGTCTTAATTTGAGCTAAAGCTCAAATGTTTTATGCCACGAATTACACAGATTTACACGAATTCATCCGGCGTAAAGTATAAATTATTTTAATCAGGCATTACCCTGAGTTCCTTTCCCTCTATTCTGAAACGCACTTTATTTTTTTCTAAAATTTTAAGCACTTCTGATAAACTCAGATCCCTTTCTATTTCTCCGGCAAATTCTCTTGGCTGATTGGATCCTTCATAAATAACATCTACATCGTACCAGCGTGATATCTGCTTCATTACATTCTGAAGGCTGGCCTTATCAAACTGGAAGTAACCATTCTTCCACGCCATCACGAGGTGCAGATCCACATCACTTACTATTTTTACCTCATTATTCACTAAAGCCTGTTGCCCTGGCTTTAATAAACCTGTTGCATTGCCATTATTTATTTTTACGGATCCTTCCAGAAGTGTTATCTTAATATCCTGGCTATCATCTTTAAAAGCATTTACATTAAAATGCGTTCCGAGCACCTGTATCTCAGCCCCATTTACAGAAACTTTAAAGGGCATCTTCCCATGTCCCCCTTTAGGGGTTAGGGGCGCTACTTCAAAATAACCTTCCCCTTCTAACTTTACGCTACGGTCATCACCAATAAAAGCTATCGGATAAGTAATGGAGCTTCCGGCATTGAGCCACACGTGGCTGCCATCAGAAAGCTGCATGTCAATTACTTTACTGCCACGGGGATTACTAAGCGTATTATAAGCCATTGACTGTACTGTTCCATCACCCAACGGTTGATAGGCGATCTTACCGTTTGCCAGTTTTATTAGTTTTATAGTACCCTGCTGAGCCAATTGCCCGTTGCCCACACTATCTAAAAACACTTTAGTACCATCCGCCAACGTGATCATGGCGCGGTTGCCGGTGGGCGCGGCAACATCTGTTGGTGCATTGACTACGACAGTTGGTTGTTTTTCCTTTTTAGTCAAAAGGAAATAACTGCCAATGCCCAATAGCAGTATGATGGAAGCGGCTGCCCAGCCCCATTTACGCAGAAGTGAGATATGGCGAACGGGAGCAACCCGGGTATTTTTATCCAAAGAATCTTTTAAGTCTTTATCAGACGCGATAATGGAATCCAGTATAGAATGAACGACCTCATCATCCGTTTTATAAAATGATGGTGGAATCTTATTGACCGCCTGCCTGAAAAAAGTGATGTTTTCATCATCATTGGCTGCGTTCTTTATGTATTCAAATAAAGTATTTACCTGCTGTATGGATGCTTTATCGGATATAAAAAGATCCCATAGTTCCTGTATGTTTGTTTGGTCTGGTTTCATGCCTGATACTATAAAGGCGTATAAGCAGGGAACCAGGACTACTCATTTTTCAATTTTTTTTAAAAAAAATACCAACAGCTAAAAATTAAAAGAAGAAACTCTCCCTTTTCAGCAAGGTAACCCCTGATAAAATGGAGAGATTTTACTATATGGTTGCGAACTGTGTTTTTACTGATGCCAAGCTGATCGGCAATTTGCTGGTAACTAAAATTCCCGGTTCGTTGCAGTTCAAAGACTTGTCTGCCTTTTTCAGGAAGCTGCTGAATGGCCTCACTAATCATTGTTTCAATGAGCCGGATGTCATAAGAATTTTGTTGTAAACTGCCAGGTTCATCAGAGTATGCCAGGTTCAGCAGGTACTGTGCCTTAATTTCCTGGCTCTGGTGCCGGATACGGTCCAGACAGCGGTTAGCCGTAATCCGAAAAAGATAAGCAGAGGGAGATTCTATATCAATCAGCCTTTCCCTGTTGGCCCATAGCTGCATAAAAACATCCTGGATAATTTCTTCGGCCCAAAACTCTGACTTAAGCATTTTTACAGCATTCCATTTTAACCGGTCAAAGTATCGCTTAAACAATACAGTAAAAGATTCTCCATCGCCATTAGCAATGCAGATAAACAGCGTTTTGTCATCTTGTGGGCTATTACTGTTCATTATTTTCTTTTAGCAACCCGTTGTAAACATAAATTATTCCCGGATAATGAAGAATGTTTAAAATTCTAAAACCGTTAGTTGGTTCAATTAGAAAATCGCTATTTATAATTAATGCTAATCTATGAAATAAAAAATAATTAGCGTTGTAACAACATGCATCAACAGATTTCAAGTCACTATGTTAAATAGTTTTATGTTAGGAACACTTCGTGGATAGAAATAAAATCAAAATTATAGGGAAGCTATTTAAAATTATTTTTTTGATTAACCACTGACCTGCTTTTTGCCACGAATTTCACAAATGAACACGAATTATTCGTGCTATACTGTGCAAGGGGTAAATTCGTGAGTTTTTTAGGTGCGGGTCGGAACGCGATAGCGGTCTGAACCATTAGCTTGGAAAATCGTTCAGGTCGCCAAAGAAAGCGCCCCGACCGGATAAAATTATTCACTGTTTTGTTCCTTGTGCAGTATAATTCGTGTAATTCGCGGCTGTTGGCCGCAGCGGGGTAGGCGTGGCTAAATCAGCGCCGCAGGCGCTCTAACAAAATCTCTCAAATCATTTTAGGCAGCTTCTTATAGAAACAATAAGAAGCAGGTTTCTTCTTAAATTAGATTTTCTAACTTTCTCTGTGCATCTTTCCTGGCTTTAGACCAAATCTCATCCAAAATTACAGGGGCTCCATTTCTTCGTTTGCTCTCGTCTGCAGCTTCCATAAAAGCACAAATCTCAAGTGTAACTTTTTCATCAACAGGAGATATAGACGTTTGAAAAAATTTAATGATCCTGAGCAATAATGGGTTATACCCTCCAAAAGGACCTAAGACAGCATCCCCATTTTCACCATAAGCAGTACCGCCAAAGTCTCCATTTGGAGTGCCATAAATATTCTTTTGTGGGCGATTACAACGCAGAGTCCCTATACGCCCGTCAGCCCATGTACCTACTACTACTTCAGTATTTTCAGTATGGAAACAAGCTAAGGTTTTACATCCTGAACCCATAACTGTATAAAGGAGCTCTACACCATGAATACCATACCAAAAAAGATCCGGATGAGTCTTCTCCAATATATAAGGGCTATAAGCGTCAGCCCCTAATACTTTTCCTATCTTTCCGTTGGCTACGTCTTGCGCACTCGGCATAAACCTTAAAGAAGAAGAAGAAAATAAAGGAGTCTGGTAATGTTTTGCAGCTTCAATGATTACAATCGCATCTGATAGTGAAGCTGCGATGGGTTTATCAATAAACATTGGCTTTCCTGCTTTCAATACAGAGATCGCTTGTTCCAGATGACGCCTGCCATCGTTGGTTTCTAAAAGAACTACATCTACCTTTTTTAATAGAGATGGAATGCTGTCCACAATCTCAACTCCCATTCTCTTTACCTCCTCAGTATAACCCGGAATCCGTTCTACTGAAGATTCTATATCCAGGCTGCCTTGGGGATATGCAGCTACTACTTTATATCCTCCCAATTCAGAAGCTGCATTAGAAGAATTCATCTCTTTTGTAAATGCCACGCAATGGGATGTATCCAGCCCGATGATCCCAATTCTTTTTCCATTTGCCGGAGAAAATCCTTTACTAAAAAGTGGAATAATGCTTCCTGAAATGCCAAGCCCAATACCAGCTATAGCAGATGTTTTAATGAAGTTTCGACGATTATATAAAGTTTTCATGATGGCTATTATTTGTGTTTTTAAAATTATTATTCAGTTATGGTTTCTATTGATTAAGAGGCTGTTTGACTTATTTATTTGCCACGGATTACACAAATTTTCACAGATAAATCCGTGCACTTCGCAAAGCGAAGTGTCCGTGAAATCCGTGGCTAAAAATATTTTTGTGACAGTCATAATCATTTTATTTTAATTAACTCAAACAATTTCTAAGCTCATCGCAACCTTCATAAAAATAAATAATATTCAATAACATTATAGCTGTTTTTATAGAAAAGGCAAAATAGAAGGTATTGAAAGAGGCATAGAACAAATTGTTCAAAATCTTGTTAACACCGGGAAGTTCACCGCGTCAGAAATAGCCAACTTTGCCGGTGTGCCGGAATCCTTTGTGAAGAAGGTCCGGGCATCTATAAATAAGAAGAATTGATTCTTTCCATATTCATTATACCTTACAGAATTTTATCTTCCGTTTTATTCAACTGAAAAAAATTGGTACTGGTATGACTCCCGACCTGTGCTTAAGCGTTACTAAACTTGATAATTGGGTAACGCGCGGTCACAGGTCGGGAGACCATAAGCGTTCGAAATATCAGGTTGAGAAGAAAAGTATAGGAACATTATATTAAACCCTTAGTAGAAAATGAGTCCCTGTAGCCATAAAGACCTTATTAAGGTTTCGAACAGGAGACCCAGCACCAAGCTTCCATCATGGTGTATATTAATTAATGGAGCGACTTAAAGTCAGAAAGGGACTAAACCATTTTGCCATCAAAAGCCTCAATGGCTGCATGGGCAGAACTATACAAGCAAGTAGCCTAATGTTAATAATTATGCGTAACATAAGTTATTCACCAAGGAAGTACCTTTCAGGCTGTCATCTTGATTCTATCAAAAACCATTTATAAAAAAATAAGAGGGCCTATACTATAATTAACCTCAGAACAAAAATCTAATTTTTCTTTATTTAGTAATAAAAATAAATCATCACAGAAAGCTATTAATACACTTCAAAACATCTAAGGTTTTTCTTTTCTTAAATATGAAAAAAGATCACGGACTTCCTGGTCTGTTAAACCATTCAAAAGCCGCTCAGGCATAATTGATGTTTGCTCTTCTTTTATTTCTTTGATCTGCGAGGTAAATAGTGTTATATTATTACCGCCAAGAGGAGGAGCAAGAGTAACGGCATTACCATTACGGGATACTATTTTACCTTCCAATGTTCTTCCATCTGAGGTGGTAACCTGATACACTCCATAACCTTCCCTGATATAAGCATTGGGATCAACAATATTCTGCAGGAGATAACTTGTGTTGCTACGTTCATACCCCGTTAGATCAGGGCCTATATTTCCACCCTGATCAAAAAGACGATGGCACATACCGCAATGCATTGCAAAAAGCACGTTGCCTTTTTGAGGATCTCCTGTTCCTGACTTTAGTACTTGCGAATATTTGGCCATGCTCTCATTTTTCTCTGATGAAGATGCCAATCTTACATTCGGCCATAATCTATCTACTGCTTTTGTTATTTCAGGATCATTCAAAAGCTTCATCCTCCGGGCCACCTGTTCAGGTACATCTTCTTTGCTTATCTTTTTACTATCTTCTATTTCTTTTAATAAATCGCGTGTCCAAATAGCCCTGCTGGCAAATAAATCTATAGCAGCATTTCTTACACCGGCATCTCCACGGAATTCGGGATAACTTTTAGCGAGTTGTATTCCAATGTCAGCATTATTATAACGCTGTAAGGATTCAAGTGCAACTTCTTTAAGCGCACCTGAAGTTTTACCGTTTGTAACAATCTTCAATAAAGCAGGCACTGCCTCCGGCTGATCTACTTCCCCCATGATTTTAATATAAGATAACCGATGGTCAATATTTGCGTTTTCATCAGCAATAACAACAAGGGCTTTGTTTATAGCCTCCTTATTTCCCTGGCGAATAGCAAGAGCCAGTGGCCCTCCAAATAGGTTTGATTCATAAGGCTGGATGACTCTGGTAAGTTCTGGTGATAAGCTAACCAAATCCTTTCCCCGAAGACCTTCATGTAAGGCACTCACCAGTGATTTTGATAACTCAGAAGTAGGGGAAAGCTTTATCAAACTGGCTGCAGCAGCAAGATTATCATTTCCACCAGCGATGACATATCGCTGCATGAGCCGCTTCAATACAATATCCTGAATTATCTTATTCTTCCAGATATTTTTATCTTTAAAAATTTCAAGCACTGAATTGCGGTCGGGCTCTGCCTTGGATTCAATAGCCCACCACGTCAGCAAGGGAATATCGGGATCGTTTATATCGTCGTGACTTTTCAACAGGTTCTCAATCACGGGGATGGCGTCTGCGGCAGGTAATCTTTTTGCAGTACATGCAAGCTGGCTCCTCACTTCAGGATTAGTTTCCCTTGAAGCTAAATTTCTAAGATCCCGGGATAACTCTATCGAAACACTTTTGGCATCACCCAATAATCGCACTCCCCATTCCCTCACAAACGGATCCTGATGATGAAGAGCAATCTTTGCAATTTTATCATCAAAGCCACCACTAACATGTATTGCCCAAAGCGCTTCCAATGCATTTTGCCCACTATCCGATTGAAGTAAAGGCATTAATGCAGGAACAACTGATTTATCTTTTTTATCTGCAAATTGCCGGAGTGCATGTTGGCGAAACCATTTATTGTCACTTTTCAGTAATTGAATTAATTGACTTGTAGAATATTTGGTCAGATCAAACTTAGGTATTCCTTTCGATTCACCTTTATCACGCAAACGATATATCCTCCCCGTATTTTTACTCCAGGTATCGCGCGGATCGGTATTAGAAAGCCGGCTATCATACCAATCTGCTATATAAACTGCGCCATCAGGGCCAGCCTTTATGTTTACCGGCCTGAACCAATGATCGTCTGATTGTAATATGCGTTCTTCATCTATTGTTTTAAAAGTAGAGCCATCAGGTTCAAAGCGATCAAGCTGAACGTAATGAAGAAGTGGATTTACCGCGATCATTTTCCCTTCATACCGTGCCGGCAACTTGCCTCCTTCATATTTTATCAGGGAATGAGTAAACCGGCTTTTATCGCCTTCCAACTCCATATTAGGTAAATTTCCAAATGTATATTGGTTGGTATAAGCGCCATGTTTGCCTAAGCTTCTTGGATAATAAGCTCCCTGTTTAAAATTAGGGCCACGATCATAGCCATTGTTTCCTGAATAAACACGGCCTTTGCTATCAAATTCCACATTGAAGGTATTGCCTCCTCCTTCTGCAAAAATCTCGAATACATGGGAATCCGTGTTGTATCTCCAAATAACCTGTCCCGAAAAAGCAACGTTTTTAGTAACAGAGGAGCTAATATTAGCAGTAGTAGTACTTCCTTGCGCACCATAAAGCCATCCGTCCGGTCCCCATCTGAGGCTATTGGCAACCGCATGCAAATCTTCCAAACCGAAGCCTGTTAAGGCAATTTCCGGATTACCGTTAGGAATTCCATCTCCATCAGGGTCGGGATAAGCAAGGAGATAAGGTGGATTTAAAACCCATATTTTCCCCCTTCCTGTCACCACACTTGTTGCAATATTAAGGCCCGTTATAGCGTCTGTAGATTTATCATATTCCCCATCTCCATCCGTATCCTCAAAAATGGTGATCTTATCCGCACCTTTAACTCCCTCAGGTGGTGGTAGCGGTACTTTATCATATTTAAAGCGCAAAAAATTATCTACGCTTACTACCTTAAGGTCTTTCGGAAATGGATATTGAGTATATTGAACCACCCAAAGCCGGCCACGTTGATCAAAGCTGAGTTCAACAGGCTGAACTACTTTTGGCTCCGATAACACCATATCCATGGCCAGGTCATTCGGAAAACGGAAATTTGCCATTGATTGCACCGCTGGAGTAGGCGCACTGGAATCAGTGAGCGCTCCGAGCCCTTTAAAATTTTTAAGATAGCGGGCCACATCCTCATTAGCAGAAATATCATCAATGCTTCTTACATGAGGATTATTTTCTTCAGAATTATTACAACCGGATAATCCGATAAAAAGTATAAGGATTATACCGAAAAGTATTCTTATTTTCATGCTTATAATTTTTAATCAGATAAAATTTGTGCTTTATTATTTATTATTTGTTCTATACAATAACTGATTGTAAACGCTGCTGAATATGCAGGAGATTGTTGCTAATTTATAGTTTGCCTAATATTTCTGCAGCTTTTTTCTCAAACATTTCCTGCCATTCAGGAGCTAAATTAGTATCACAATCTTCCTGAGCTTCGCCAGTATTCCTGAGTTGTTCAGCAGTAGGCGAGTAAAAAATATAGCCATTGGTGTATCCTGCAACAAAAATAAATTCATCAGACGCTTTTTTCTTAATATTAAGCCCGATTTGCACCGTTAATTCTCCAGGAAAAGTAACCAGTTTCATATCTCCTATCTTTACACCAAGCATTTCAACATTGATTGTTTTTTTACCGGCAGACCTGGTCTGATGCATTTTTACCAAACGCAAATTCTCCTGTATCCTCGTAAGATGTTCCATAATATAAATATTTGAAAGGTAATTGTTCATATCCTTCCTGTTTATAGAGTCCAGTCTCAGCATATCATACCGTCCTATTTGTTTATCATGCAAATATCTTTGAGCATAAAATGAAGGATATTCTTTGGAATAGTTATACTTTATTAACAATGGGATATACATCTTCAGGTTTATATTCGTTTGTTTTAAAGAATGAAGTAATCTTAATTCTTTAGCCTGCAAGGTGTCTATGCGTCGTTGAAAATCGGCTCTTGGAAGATCCATGGTTTCATTAATAACTTTTATTTTCCCACTTGGCGCAACACGTATTTTTTTTAATGCCCTCAATACGCTAAGGCCAAGCAGATTTCCAAGAGGCTCTGCATCAGGCGGAGTTTCGAGACTTTTATAATTAACAGGATTTATATCTCCCGCACATCCCTGTATAAAAAGCGCCATTGCTCCATCTACATTTTCTTCAATTACCTTAGAAGCAAAACCAATCATATCTGCTGTATTTCCTCCGTTTGGAACTCCTTCTATAGGATGGACGGCAAAATTGTAAACAACGGCAAGTGTCTTCCCGTCTTTGCGGTCAAATCGTAAAATACCAATTTCCGGATCAATTGGCCCGATCGAAGCGATCTCATCATCCGGAGGTAATGAATAGGCGCGCCGTACGTCTGCCTGAGAGCCATCTTTCATAATATACCTACGATTCTCCATTACCCTGTTTTCAAAGCCGGTGCCGACACCTACATTTACTGCAACCATATTACTACAAGCCTGCTTCACGGCCTGAACAGTCAGGTCTGCCACATCTGATCGCACTATCCCGTGGCAATGGCTTACATTAACAAGAACATTGGAAGGCTTAATATTCAAATTCTTTTGTATTTGCGAGCGCACCTTTTCAAGGTAGCCATTTTTGATGGGCCCGATTTCCTCAATTGCAACAACATCAAGAGTAATAATTACCATCTTAGTACTACCATCATCCAATGCCAAAGCCTTAACATATAAGGGATCATTGTCTAAACCCGCTTCATAATTGGTTATATCCATCTTGCCCACGCCTCCCTTAAGTTGTGATACAACAGACATAGGGAAAAAAACTGTAAGCCCAATCACAACTACAAGTATTTCTTTTATCTTATTTTTATTGAGTATGCTACTCAAAAATTTTTCTTTTTTCATACCAGGTTTATTTTAATTGATTATTAAATTACATTTACAAAACTGACCATAAGCCTCTTATAAAATTCTCGCATTGGTAAAGGCTGCAATCACTTGATCCCGAGGAATGTCTACTTCAAGATATTGGCGGTCGCCAACAGGGAGTATAAGTTCTTCTTTAATTTTTTTCACAGAAATTTTTTTACCTAACTCTTTAAATAGATTAATTTTATCCGAATGAATATTTAATGCAATTTTTGCCGCCCCGGAGGTGTGCCAGAAAACCGCATAAGTTTTTCCTAACCGGTCGAAAACAAATGCACGAATAGAAGAGCCTCCTGCTACATTAGGTATTTGATTATAAGGCTGCAGCTCAAATCCACCTTTTTCATTAATCAATAAAATATATTCCAGGTCAGAATCCTGTAGCAATTTTTTTTGTTCATCACTAAAAAAATTATTAGTACGGGCTACCTCCCAACGCCGTATTACTTCCAGGTTATCGTTAGTACGTGGATGCGCTTTTATGGCTTTCAAATTCCCTTTTAAAGAAATCGGGCAATCCCAGGCAGCAGACCGACTGCAGACATATTCAAACATGTCGGGTTGCATCCCAATAGTTTTTTCACCTGGTGCTACGTAATTAACCCACCCAAAGTTAATGTGGGTAAAATCCTGGGCAATGTACCTCGCTGCAGACACCTGATGTTTTATAGTGGCTTCTTTGATCACTTCCGGATCGAAAGTGTCAAATTCATTAGAACATGTAAGTATATGCCAATCAAAATGTGATTTTGCGGCTCCCGTAGAAAACAATGGTTCAGGATGAAGTCGTTTATGTACTTCATATTGAGACATTGATACCCAGAACCACCATGGAGTATGGACATCTTCCGCTCCATCATAAGAAAAAAATTGAAATCCGGCTTCATTAGATATTTGAGCTATACGCTCGGCGTGTTCCTGCTGAATACTTGTTCTTTGATCTAAACGTACAGCTGGCTGACCGTCCATATCCAATAAGCCGAACTTATAACCTAATCCATATTCTGATACCTTAGTATTTAAAATTCCCCTGGTACAACCAATAAACTGGTATGGGCGATCTTTTGTATAATCTGTATACTCAATGAGTTCGGTCCCAATCTTCAATATTCTCTTTTTCTCCCACATGACGGCAGTCATTAAATCAGAACCTTCCGGATTCTCTTCAACAGTTATAGTTGTAGCCTCTTTATCTAAAGAAGCTGCTAAGGTGAACGTGCGAAGAAGATTTAAACGGTGATCAGGAACCGGGCTGACGTAAACATCATTGATACTAACCTTGGAATGCTGAATGTGAAACCCTGCAATCATACCTGCTTCCTTTATCTTTCGTGTAATAGTCTGTAGGTCGGCCATACCATTAGGATATTCATCTCTCCATTGGTAATGTCCAAGTGTTTTAAATATGGCAGGCCAATAAATCTGTATCCCCCTAAATCCGGCTTTTTTTGCAATAGCAATATACTCATCAATATTCTTTGTGGAAACACTACTCAACCATAGATAGGAACAGGCAATATCTTTCTTCCTCCGACTTTCAACACCTAGTGGAAGATTGAAATCATGTTCAAGTTGATTAATATCATCAAGCAAACGCTTCTTAGTTGTGGTGATTAATGCAGCTCCAACTCCGATAAGTTTTACATCCTTTACAGCACTGGCCTGTAAGAAATTATAATCATTGTACTTAATGGCGTCAATTTTGGCGTAGGGATCAGTTGCCAAAATATTTATCGCCACATCTTTATCCCAAACTACATTTAACCATTCACCAAAAAATTCTCTTTTTCGAACAGGTAGCTGCAGAATAGTAACCTCATCCACCGGGTTGGGAATATCATTCATACTGTACCCCTTTACATAATCCATCTTTTTAAGAGAAAAACCAATATAATAATCTGTTACTTTTAAACCAATAGTGGCAACCCAATTACTCATCTCAAAACGAACAATAATATCTTCTCCTGACCTAAACACAGAATCTGCCTGAAATACTGTAGATTTTGATGGGTACACCAAATGTATATCTCCATTAGAAGGACGATACTCCGTTATAGAAAACACCGAAGTATTGGAACAATGGTCAGCCATTGTTTGGAGGCACTCCTGACCACTTGGCTTGTGTATCAGACTTAATGCCTTGCCATCGCTACCAATGATAAGTTTCAATTCCGCATTCTCAATAGTGATACTTTTCTCAATAGTATCTTGAAGATCGGACGCCTGAAGAGGAATCCATTGGAATAATAAAAAAGATGTTAGAAAATAGATAATACAATATTTCATAAAAGATAATCTATTAGATTACTTAAATAGTTTATTAGGGTACTTATAAGTAACTCTACAAGCATACGAATACTTAGATGAGCACAAAGTTGCCTTTACAACAATAGTTGAGGTTAATTAGAAGTGCCAATGTCCTATGTAAAAATTATATTTTAATAATCAGGATTTTGAATAAGTTTATCGTTTTTATTCATTTCATCCCTTAAAATTGGGAAAAAATACGCTTTATTAATCCAGGCTCTTTCTTCTAAAATTTCATGGAAAACAGTGGGGACTTTTGCCGTCGTTTTATCTGGTAGCAACTTATAAGTTACATTTGCTTTGTAAAAAGAACCATAACCTTCAGGACCTATTACCCATCGGCGTACATCAAAAAACCGGTGGTCTTCATACATAAGTTCAATACGTCTTTCATTGCGGTACCTGGCTTTAAGAGCGGATCCTGACTCAGTAACGTCAGGAAGACCTGCTCTGTCTCTAACCATATTAATGTACTTTCTGGCTTCGGCATCTTCGCCAAGTTCAATACAGGCTTCTGCATAATTAAGCAATACCTCTGCATATCGAAAATAGCGCCAGGACACAGCTTGCCACTTTCCTGGATCATAAGTAGGGGCAACAGACTCATCTACCATTTTTCTGTCAAGATAAAGAGTTTGCCCGCTATTAAAAGGATTAAATGGACTATTGCGGCTGTCAATTCCAGGTACGATTACAATTTTATTAGCAGCGGCATCCCATGTTTCGTAATATCCAACGTGCACAATTCCGATTGGGTCTAACCCTATTGAAAATGCCGGCCGTGTTTGCCACTTCGCACCTTCATAAAGAATATTTGCATAAAAACGAGGCTCTCGGTCTGTGTAAGGTAATGATGCATGAGCGGGATTATTCCAGCTAAACTTAGTACCATCTTTCATTTCAAAAGCATCAATCAGATTGCCGGATGGTGCATTATTGCCTTCTGCATCATAACCATTAGGTCCATTCATCATTGCAAGATTTTGATCACCACCAGTAGTATTGGGGGTTTCAAATCTTACCCAAATATCTTCTTCTGTTTGCTTTTTAATAAAGATATCAATATAATTTTGAACAATGTTATCGCCTGGCGATGGATTTTCTTTATACAATCTATACAAATTCATATCTATAACAGCTTTGGCAGCATCCCTTGCAGCTTTCCACCGGTCGGAACGATTCCCGTCCGTATATCCTATTAGCTCCGGTTTAGCATATCCCGGAAATACGTTGGTATTATAAAGATCACTTGCTGCATATAAGAGAGCCCTTGCTTTTAATGCCATAGCAGCTCCCTTAGTCGCACGCCCATTGTCAATACCTTCCTGAACCAATGGCAATACAGATGCTGCTGCGTCACACTCATCCACAATAAATTTTATTACGTTGGCATAAGAGTCACGTGGCGCTTTGAGATCATCAGTTAATTGATATGACTTTGAAATGATAGGTACGCCTCCGTACAATCTCGCCAGACAAAAATATAAATAGGCTCTTAAAAATTTAACTTCTCCAATCAACTTATCTTTATCAAATTTTGCCTCTCCGATTTCATCGAGAAACACATTACAAGCTCTAATATTTTTATAGAGGCTCTGCCAGTTTTCAAGCCCCCAGCTAGGAATACCATCAGCCGTAATTAAACATCGGTTAAAATTAAGCGTGCTATTATCGTCTCTGCGATGGGCCTCATCGCAATATACTGCCTTCATTCTTTTCTGCAGGTTCTTGGTAAGATTAAGATAGATACCGTTGATGTATGCCTTAGCCAAATCTGAATTACTAAATACATCCGTACTTGAAATTTCGTCTAAAGGCTTTATTTCGAGAAAGTTCTTATTGCAAGAGGTTATTCCCAGAAATAATATTAACAGTAAAATGAATAAATTTTTCATGATGCAATTATTTTAGAAAGATGATCTAATTTATTTTTATTGGAAAGAGAATCTAAAGCCAAGATTATACACTTTATTTAATGGATAATTATTCCCAATAGTCTCAGGGTCAAAACTTTTTGACTTGGTAAAAGTCAACAAGTTCAATCCAGTGAAATAAACTGAGAGTTTACTCATACCTAATTTATCCGTTATTTTATTCGGAATGGTATAACTTATTTGTAGATTCTTTAGTCTCAGATAATTATTATTTACCAGCCAAAAAGTATTGTTTATGCTAGAACTCCAATATTCCCCGCCAGCATTCCATGTTCTTGGCTTAGTTGCATTTGGATTATCTACTGTCCATCGGCCTTCAGCAGACTCTGCAAGAAAATTACCTATTTTTCCTGATTCTATGGTGTAGCTTTTAACAGCTCCCGTAGCCCCTTGAAAAAAAGCTGAAACATAGAAATTCTTATACCCTAAATCAATAGAAAGGCCTCCAGTAAATGTGGGAATATCTGTCTTTGAATATCTTATTCTATCTAAACCATCAATTTTATTATCGTGATTAACATCTTCGAAAATAATATCTCCAGGTCTTGCTCCTGCCCAATGAGGATAAGCATCTACTGCTGCCTGATCCTTAAATATGCCAATAGCATTATAATATAAACCAGCATTCATTGGTTGACCGGTAGATTTTTGATATTCAGGAACTCCCGGCGTTTCATCCCAAAATTTAATTTTGTTCTTTGCGAATGAGCCATTAACGGTGACACCATAAGTAAAATTTCCTGTACCATTATTATACCCAACTTGAAATTCAAATCCTCGGTTAATTACCTCACCTATATTTTCCGCAGGAAGTGAAAGACCTGAAGAAACAGGAACAGAAGCATTTCTAGGCCACAGAATATTTGTACGAAGATTATAAAAATAGTCTACAGAAAATGAAAGCTTATTATTTAAGACTCTGCCATCAATTCCAATATTAGATTGCTGTGCAACTTCCCATGTAATATTGGGATTGGCAATACGAAGTTCTCTCAGTGCTTTTACTTCTATATCTTCATCCAATACATAGGGTGTAGGACTGAAGCCGTAGCTTGAAAGATACTGATAAGGAGCAATCCGATCGTTACCTGTTTTCCCCCACGATCCACGAATTTTAAAATAATCAATAAAGGATAAACCGGACTTCCAGAAATCCTCATCGGATATTTTCCATCCTGCAGATATTCCCGGGAAAAAACCAAATCTTCCTTTCTCAGGAAATATATAAGAACCATCATATCTCCAAACAAATTCCAACAAATACTTTTGCGAAAAGTCATAATTGAACCTGCCAAAATAGTTTAAACTAGCAGAATGGGATGCTGATCCATTATTGTTTCGCTGTTGTTCTGAGCCGGCAAATAGTTGGTCAATTACAGTAGAAACAAAACCCCGCCGGAAGGCAGAAAAATTCATGGAATTTCCAACAATCTTTTCAACACCAGCCAAAACATTAATATTATGTTTTTCCTCTAACTTAAAACCATAATTAACAAGTGCATTAAGAAGTACTCTTTGCGATTCTCTGGTACTTTGAGTTAATTGGGGATCAACAGAAGGACCAAATTTTCCAGCAGTTACTACTGGTTCATGATTTTCATCAAAGGTCTGTCGGTCCCAACTATAAAGATCAAATGGTTTTATCCAGCGCTTCTGATAATTTATTCCTTTGTCAATGGAAGCACCTGTGGTAACTGATAACCCTTTTACTCCTGGAATATCAATAATTAGTTTTGTATTACTCAAAAAACTGTAATCTTTGCCTTTATCATAGCCGGGAATATTGGTACCCATAACTACGGGATTTAACCCATTAATAAAGCCTGCATTGGGACGCTGACCTGGAAACCAAGCTAATTCAGTGGGCCGACCACCGCTACCTTGTCCACCAGTAATAAGACTGGAAAATATTTGGTTGGTAGTATAAACAGGAAAATCACGATTTTCCTGTCGCCCCACGATATCAAGGCTTAGGCGGATATTATTAGATATTTTTGCATCTATATTGCTTCTTAAATCTGCCTGTGAATACTGAGTAGCACTATTTCTATAAATACCATCCTGAAAAGTATATGCCGCTGAAATAAAATATCTCATAGCCTCAGTACCACCTGTTAATGAAACGTTTGCATAATTCTGGAGAGAATAAGGTTTGAACACTTCTTTAAACCAATCAGTATTAGGATATAACCAAGGATCAGAGCCATCTTTATACTTTTGAATGGCTTCATCAGAAAAAGTTGGCGCATTATTCCGATAAAAATCAATCTCATTAATCATCATGGCATAAGTAGCTGCATCAGCCATTTTAGGAATAACTGTTGGTTTGCTCCATCCTTGGTTAAAGTTGAACGAAAGTTCAGGTTTGCCGGTAGTTCCACGTTTAGTAGTAACTAGAATGACTCCATTTGCTGCCTCGGCACCATAGATTGCGGCAGATGCATCCTTTAAAATAGTAACGCTTTCAATGTCTGTTGGATTCAATCTATTAATATCCCGGTTTTGTATACCATCCACTACTATAAGTGGAGAATTATCACCTAAAGTATTTGAACCTCTGATACGTATTAATGCGTTATCCCTACCGGGTTCACCTGAAGAAGACACTACCGAAAGCCCAGGCAAACGGCCAGCTAAAGACCCTGTAAAATTAATGGACGGAGAAGCCATTAAATTTTTCCCACTTACCGTGCTTATTGCTCCCGTAACAGTTTCCTTCTTCTGCGTCCCATACCCTACCACTACCACATCACTTAATCCAGAAACACTTACCTCCAACACAACATTAATCTCGGTTTGCTTCCCTATATTCACACTCTTTTTCTGATACCCGACTATTGTAAACTCAAGTACATCACCCGAATTTGCATCAATAGAAAATTTTCCATCTGTGCCTGAGCTGGTTCCTTTCTGAGTTCCTTTCACTATTACAGATACGCCGGTGAGAGGATTTCCCTGTGCGTCTTTGACAGTCCCGTTAATAATATTGAGGGGTGCGACGACAGTAAGCACAGACGAAGCAGGCACCGGCAATGTATAAAGCTTCTTCGCTTTTACTACAACAATCTTATCCAAAATAGTATAAGTCAATGGCTGATCTTCGAAGCATTGGTTCAGCACTTCTTCAACAGAAGCATTGCGAACATTTACACTTACGTTTTCTGCCTGCTTTAACAACTTGTCTTTGTAAAAAAAATGATACTCGCTTTGGCGCTCTATTTCTTTAAAAATTTTTTTTAAAGAAACATTGGTTTGTGAGAGTGTGATCTTTTGCGCATAGCCCGACGCACTTACCTGAAGGCAGGCGACAAAAAGGAAAATGGCAGTGAGCTTCATGATCAGAAATGTTTTTTGAAAATACCTTTTTCTGTAAAAAGGTGAATGGCACATTAGTTTTAAAAACATAACTTTGTTCAGTTTTTAGGTTAAAAAATAAGCAGTTTACGATCCGCTTTTTATTTGATGCCTTACAAGGCAGAAATGAACCTGAAACATGCCGGCAGTGTTCCCGCACTACCGGTTTTTTTATGATTCATCTTTTATTTTTAATGTTGTTTTTTTAAGGTGTAATAGTAACTTTTCTTCCATCAGTTTTTACATGCACATCATTCAATTCAAGCACTTTTAAAAACTTGGACAGGGGCACATTTCTTGAAACCTTGCCGGTAAAGCCTTCTAAAGGTATTTTACCTTCAAAGTCCACTTCTATATCATACCATCTTGCTACCTGCCTCATGATCATTTTTATATCTGAATTGTTGAACACAAAAAAACCATCTTTCCAGGCCATAACCTGCGACAGTACGACATCTTTTTTTAGCGTTATATCATTTGAGGCAATCCTGGCCTGCTGTCCCGGAGCAAGCATTTGTACATTGCTTCCCCGCTTAACTTTCACTAAGCCTTCCAATAAGGTTGTTTTGATATCTTCTTCTTCGGGGTAAGCATTCACATTAAAGTGAGTTCCGAGTACTTCTATCTCAGCGCCCTTACCTCCTGAAGGGGAAATAACAGAAACTATGAAAGGTACCTTTCCATGCTCCCCTTTAGAGCCTGCCTGTCCGGTAGGCAGGGTTAGGGGCGCTACTTCAAAATAGGCTTCGCCGGTTATTTCTACTCTTCTTTCACTACCTGTAAAGTAATTAGGAAAGCGAATAGAGGATGCCGCATTCAGCCAGACCCTGGAGCCGTCTGCCAATACTACCTGGTATTGATTGCCCCGTGCGGTAGTGATGGTATTATAAACCGGAGCTGCCTGCAGATTTGTACCTCCTGATCTATCGTAAGCAATTTGGCCGTTTATCTTTAGTACTTTGATGCCTCCCTGATGAGCCAGGGTGCCGTTAGCTGCGCTGTCCAGCACGATCGTTGTTCCATTATCAAGAGTAAGTACCGCATTATTAGTGCCGGGAGGTATATCCTTAACTGCTTGAGTAGAATTTTGCGCTTGAGCAACAACTTTGTCATTATCCTGATGAAGGAAATAAAACGCTGTAATTGATATAAAAAAAATAACAACCGCTGCTGCACTTATCTTAAACCATAAGCGATGATATAAAGGTATTACGAGCGCTCCGAAGGGCTCAATGTCTTTTGCTATAGCACTCTGTATCTTATCATAAGCAACGTCTGATAAGGGTTTTAGCGACTCCGAAGAAAGTGATGTATCACTAATAGCTTCTGATTGTTTCCTTATCAGGTCTCTTAGTAAAACTTCATTTTCACCAGCATCAAAATATTGTAATAATGCCTTCACTTCAGCCGGGGTACATTTATTATCAAGAAACCGTTGAAATAAGCTTTTTATGTTTTCGCTGTTGTTCAAATACGATTATTTGAGAGCTAATACGCTCAAACTATAATTATCATCTGCCGGAGTTAAAAAAATTTTTGAGAACACATTGGAAGATCAGGAGATCAGATAAAGAGAGATGATGCCAATAACTGTGATATGATAGCGTTCAAGGTTTTCGCGTATAGATTTGGTTGCCTTCACAATATGGTCATTAACTGTAGAGATAGATACATGAAGCATGTGGCTTACTTCTTCATAAGAGCGTTCTTCTATTTTTACCAATTGAAAAACCTGTCTCCGTTTTGGTGGCAATGCATCTATGGCTTCCTGGAGCAGTTGGTTTCTTTCTTTCATGTAAACGCCTTCTTCTATTGGATCATAGTCTTTACAAGCGCTTTGGATCAATGCTGTGCGCAATTTTCTGTCACGTGCTGCTTTACGAAAAAAATCATAGACACCATTTTCGGCAATGCGGAATAAATAAGAACGAAAAGATTGCGCTGCATCAATATTTTGACGGTTATTCCACACTTTTATAAATACATCCTGCAATACTTCGCAGGCAATATCTTCTGACTTTAATAATTTAATAAGATAGGCTAATAAACGCTCACTATATAAGCGATATAATTTTTCAAATGCCGCTTCATCACCCTTGATAAGGAGAGTAACCAAATCCTTTTCATTTGAAGTAATGGTGTGCAAAGCAGAAGCAGTTTTAATACTTTCAACAAATTTAGTACTTTTTTATCCTTCAAATGTTATCCTTTTAAATGAGTATCCAAATCCGGCTGCTATCGGATGTTTCAATGCTTCGATGATAGCGGCCGGAAGGTTCTTTTACCATAAGAAAAAATGATGTAATTTTAGAAAACTATGACTTCAACTTTAATTCATCCGCCAAAGTCAATGATAGAAGTTTGGGAAAGCCTTCCGGAGGGTACCTTATGCCAGCTTATCAATAACAAATTAATTATGAGTCCCGCTCCGCAAAATCTTCATCAGGTTGTTTTGAATGATATTAATATTGAGATTTCTCTCTATTTAAGAAAAAATAAAATGGGAGAAGTAAGAATTGCTCCTTTTGATGTCTATTTTTCTGACGAAAATATTTTACAGCCGGATATTCTTTTTATCAGAAATGAAAACCTTAATAAAATAAATACAAAAGGCTTATCCGGAGCTCCGGATCTAGTGATTGAAATTTTATCTCCTTCTACTTCTCAACTTGATTTTGAAGAAAAAAAATTAGTGTATGAAAGATTTGGTGTGCAGGAATATTTTATTGTAGATCCTGGCTCTAAAATGGTGTATGCTTATTTTTTAAATAAAATAGAATATGAGGTACAGGAAACACAAGTCGCAAAAATCATTTCTGTTTTACTAAACACAGAAATCACATTTTAATTTGATCCAACAAATCAGGCCTTTTCTCCTTGGTGATCTCAATAGATTTTTCATTTCGCCATTCTTCGATTTTTGAGTGGTTACCACTTGTTAAAACATCAGGTACTTTCCAGCCGCGAAATTCTTCAGGCCGTGTATAAACAGGCGGAGCCAATAGATTATCCTGGAAAGAATCAGTAAGTGCAGAAGTTTCATCATTCAATACACCGGGAATTAATCTGCCAATGGCATCCACCAGAATGGCTGCCCCCAATTCGCCACCACTTAAAACATAGTCCCCGATAGATATTTCTTTGGTAATAAAATGATCACGCACTCTTTGGTCAATGCCTTTATAATGACCGCAGATCAATAATAAATTATTTTTCAGCGATAAATTATTCGCCATTTTTTGATTAAATCTTTCACCATCAGGAGTAAGAAAAATTATTTCATCATACTGTGTATTCCTTTGCAAAGATTCTATTGCGTCTACTAATGGTTCTATCATCATTACCAATCCGGCGCCACCGCCAAACTGATAATCGTCCACCTGTCCATGCTTATAATTGGTATAGTCTCTTAGGCTAAAAAGATTTACTTCGAGCAATCCTTTTTCTTTGGCCCGCTTCAAAATTGAGTGAGCAAAAAAACTTTCCATCAATTGAGGCACAACGGATATGATGTCAATTTTCATGATGCAAAGATAAACCCGGATTAGCATCCTTGTAATTATCCTGGAAAAGCCCAGGCCAAGCACATCTAAATCCAAGAAGAAAATTGTTTCAAATCTCTACGGGCATGAGCATCAACTTAAGGTGTAAATAAAAAAGAATTAAGTTTTTTGAAATGACAAGAAGAAAAAATATTTATAGTTGATAAAATATCTTCTTTAATAGTTATAGTAAACCCTGTTTACTTCTTCACCCTAAAAAATCATCCAGCTTCCTTTTCTCTTTTTTTGTAGGCCTGCCTTGCTTGCTTTGCCTTTTGCCCGTATTAAAAACAAACGCGCTTGACAACATTTTATCGTCCCTTTCTTCAGGAGAAAGGTCTAAATAATGCTTAACGGCTTCCTCATATTTCAGGCGGTTGTGCAGCAAAGAAATGATCTGTATGATCCATCTTTTATGTTCTGTTTTTATTTCATACTGATCACCAACTGATACAGTTTTGGCAGGTTTCACATTTATACCATTGCATTTCACTTTAGCTTTATTGCACGCATCAGCCGCAAGGCTTCTTGTTTTAAAGATCCTTATTGCCCACAGGTATTTATCAATCCTCAATTTTTCATTATCGGCCATATACAAATTTATCCATTTTATAAATGTTCCCGCTCACTGATGGTGTTTCTGTATTTTTGCCGCGAAGTAAAATTTTAACCCTATGATCCGAAAGCTACAGAGATTTTTACTGATCATTATTTATTCTTTCTCTACGTTTATTTGCATTGGCCAGTTCAAAGCCAAAGAAGTTAACTGGACTGATGATGGCGCCTCTACTTTAACTATAAAAAATGGAGAAATCATAAAGACCAGCCTGGCCAATTTTAAGGAAACAATTCTTGTGGCAAGAAACCGGTTGATACCTGCCGGTACAACCAGTCCTTTAACTTTAAGCGATTATACATTTTCTTCTGATTATAAGTTATTACTGATCTTTACTAATACCGCTAAAGTATGGCGCTACCATACACGTGGCGATTACTGGTTATTGGATTTAACTTCCAATCAATTAATACAATTAGGAAAAAGCCTTCCTTCGCAATCACTCATGTTTGCAAAAATTTCACCTGATGGCAAAGAGGTTGCTTATGTCAGCGGGCACAACCTGTATGTGGAAGATATTGCTTCGCATACAATAAAGCCTCTAACGGTGGGTGGTACACGAAAATTGATCAACGGAACTTTTGATTGGGTTTACGAAGAAGAATTTGGTTGCCGTGATGGTTTCCGGTGGAGCCCTGATAGTAAAAGAATTGCCTTCTGGCAAGTGGATGCTACCATGATCCGTGATTATTATATGTTGAATACTACTGACTCAGTGTATTCAAGGATCATACCGGTAGAATACCCAAAAGTAGGCCAGCCGCCGTCTTCCGTTCGTATTGGCGTCATTACCATAGAAGATAAAAAGATCAAGTGGATGGATGTGCCCGGTGATCCGCAACAACATTATATACCAAGAATGGAATGGGCGGATAATGCTACTGAAATTGTTTTACAACAATTGAACAGGAAGCAAAATGAAAGTAAACTTTTTTATTGCAATGTAAATACCGGTAAAGCCCATAATTTTTATACCGAAACAGACAAAGCATTTATTGATATTAAATCAAGATGGAATGATGATGACCCCACAGGATGGGATTGGGTGCATAATGGAAGAGATTTTTTATGGATAACAGAGAAAGATGGATGGAGGCATATATTTCTCATTAGCCGCAATGGATCTAAAGAAACGCTTGTTACTAAGGGCGGTTATGATATTGATAATATTAAGTGCATTGACGATAAAAATAATTACGTGTATTTTATGGCTTCGCCTGATAATGCTACACAACTTTATTTATACAGAACCAAACTGGATGGAAAGGGAAACCTCGAATTGCTTTCGCCTGCAAGCCTGGCCGGCACACATGACTACGATATTTCACCGGGAGCCAAATTTGCATTACACTCTTTCTCCAACTACAAAACTTTTCCTATCTCAGAATGGATATCCCTTCCTTCCCATCGCCCTCTGGATGATGCAAGCAGCATCATCAAAAACATACGTGTGGATGAGAATAGTAATATAGAATTTTTCAAAGTAACTACAGAAGATAGTATCACATTCGACGCATGGTTGATAAAACCGGCTAATTTTGATTCAACCAAAAAGTATCCTGTAGTATTTTATGTATATGGTGAGCCTGGATCATCTACAGTGAGTGATCAATTCGGCAGGCAGAATAATTTTCTATTTAATGGAAACATGAGCATTGAAGGATATTTCCAGGTTTCTGTTGATAATCGTGGCACTCCTTCTTTAAGAGGAGCCAAATGGCGTAAATCAATTTATGGGAAAATAGGAAGATTGAACATCCACGACCAGGCTATGGCCGCAAAAAAAATACTGGAAAAACCCTATTTCGATAAAGAGCGTGTGGCAGTTTGGGGATGGAGCGGCGGCGGCTCTTCTACTTTGAACCTTATGTTTCAATATCCCCAAATTTATAAAACAGGTATTTCTATTGCGGCGCTTACCAATCTTTTATTTTATGATAATATTTACGAAGAAAGATATATGGGATTGCCCCAGGAAAATATGGAAAGTTATATAAAAGGGTCAGCCGTTAATTATGCAAAAAATTTAAAAGGAAATTTGCTGTTCATTCATGGTACCGGGGATGATAATGTCCATTATGACAATGCTGAAGCCTTACTCAATGAACTTATAAAATACAATAAGGATTTTCAATTTATGCCTTATCCTAACAGGACCCACAATATTTCTGAAGGCGAAGGGACAAGAAAACAATTATCTGATTTATTTTCAAACTATCTTAGAAAACATTGTCCCCCGGGGCCAAGGTAAAATTGGTGACTTTCGAAAGAAGGATATTTTATTTTTTATTTCGCCGTCTCTTTACATCTACCGGATACGCCGCTAACAAATTTACCGGATAAATTGAGTTGTGCTCGGGAAATCTGATAAGTTACACGTAACATGACATTAGTTTAATCATTTCCTTCATTTTTGTTGGCACCATCCGCAATAAGATTCTTTGCCTCTCTTTCATCTAAAGCATCTGAAATAATTTTCTGCAACTGTTCATATTCAAGCAGAAAGCCGTCGTGGCCATACAAAGAATTAATGGTTCTTAATTGAGCGCCGGGCACATGGTCAGCAATGAACTGTTGTTCGGTTATCGGAAAAAGAATATCAGTAGCTATTCCTATTGCCAGGGTTTTGGCTTTGATCTTTTGTAAAGCATCCTGAATTCCGCCCCGCCCTCTTCCTACATTATGGGAATCCATTCCTTTACTTAAAAGATAATAACTAAAAGCATTAAACCTTTTTCCTAATTTCTCTCCCTGGTATCTTTGGTAAGACTCGCTCTTGTAATCCTCTATTTTATCAATGTGATGCTCACTCTGGCTTGCATGGTAAGTTTCATAATGCCTGTAAGAAATCAACGCAATGCTTCTGGCAGCTTTCATTCCTTCCATTCCTGCTTGAGGATTATTATCTTTCCAGGTACCATCGGCCTCAATACACATCCTTTGCGCGGCGTTAAATGCAATACCCCAGGCAGAGTGCCGGGCATTGGTAGCGATAGGGAATATGTATTCAAAAAGGCCGGGTTCTTCTATTGCCCATTCTAACAGTTGTTGTCCGCCCATAGACCCGCCAATGCCAACCTTAATTTTTTTTATTCCTAAAAACTCTCTCAAAGGCTGATATGCGCGTATCATGTCTCGCGTAGTAAAAAATGGAAAAGTGTGATAGTAGGGTTCTCCATTTTGAGGGTTGATATCAAGCGGCCCTATACTTCCATAGCAACCTCCCGGCATATTTACGCAAACGATAAAATATTTTTCAGGATCAAATAATTTGCCTTTGCCCACCAGGCCCGGCCACCACTCAACAGCATTACTATTAGCTGTGAGGGCATGAAATATCCACACTACATTGCTTTTGTCATCGTTGAGCTTGCCGGCGGTAGAATATCCCAGGTGGTAGGCAGGAAGAGTGCATCCGGACTCAAGAGTAAAAGGGTTATCGTGCTGATAAATGCTTGTTAACAATTCTTAACTATTCAGGTTTTTGAAAATTCGTGCAAAAGTAAAAAATAAACATCGCTTACCTCCTGTATTTGGTAAACGATGTTTAAAACTCGATCCATTAATTCAATACTTCAATTCTGGTAGGAGTTAAATTGCTGATGTTGTCGTTAATAGGGCAACGGTGCTCAATTTCTTCTGTCCAGCTTTTCAATACTTCAGGAGCTGCCTCTGCCTGAGGCTTTAACGTAACGTGAATCCCTTTGAATCCGGCGCGCTCTGCACGGGATTTTCCAAATAAACGGTCGGGATTGATATCCCCACTTACTTCTATTTCAAGTTTTTGCAGCTTAAAACCCAACTCATCGGCTACCAGGTGGCCCATTACATTCAAACATCCTGCATAGCTTGCTAACAGATATTCCACCGGATTAGCTCCGTGGTCGTTGCCGCCTAACGCAGGCGGCTCATCAATTATAATTTTAAAATCCCTCGCTTGCGCTTCAAATTTTGTGGGATTCTTACTGACTCCTTTTACAGAAAAGGTTAAATCTGACATGGTGTAATAGTTTTAATAAAATAAACAATCAGGAATTTATTATTACGTAGTGGGCAGCAGCTTCACTGCCCGCTACATAATAATGATCAAAAAAAATATCTGGGTCATCCAATTTATCCGGCAAAAACTTTGTCAAAGGCTTGCTGAAGGTCTGCTTTAATATCCTCAATATGCTCTATACCTACCGATAGCCTTAAAAGGCCCGGCGTAACTCCGGCTGCTAATTGCTCTTCATCGGTGAGCTGCTGATGGGTAGTAATAGATGGTTGAATGATCAGTGTTTTAGTATCGCCTACGTTGGCCAGGTTGCTAATCATTTTTAAGTTATCAACTAATTTAGCGGTATTCTCTCTACTGCCCTTTACCTCAAAGGAAAGTACAGCGCCGGCGCCTTTCCTGAGATATTTCTGCGCGTTGGCATAATGAGGGCTGCTTTCCAGGCCCGGATAGTTTACCTTAGATACATTAGGATGCTTTTCAAGCCATTGGGCTATCGCCAGGGTATTAGACACATGGCGCTCCAGGCGTAGTGACAATGTTTCCAAGCCTTGTATTAACAGGAACGAATTGAATGGGGAAGGAGCGGCGCCAAAATCTCTTAATCCTTCTACACGGGCGCGAATGATGAACTGGATATTCCCGAACGGCCCTTTACTACCGAACACATCATTAAAGATAAGGCCATGATATCCTTCCGACGGTTCGGAAAAAACCCGATACTTTCCATTGCCCCAATTGTAATTGCCGCCATCAACAATAACGCCCCCTATACTGTTGCCGTGTCCGCCAATCCATTTAGTGGCAGCATGTACTACTATGTGTGCGCCATGCTCCAGAGGGCGGAATAGGTAGCCGCAGCCGGCGAAGGTATTATCTACAATCAAAGGTAGGTCGTATTTTTGAGCCAATGCAGATAGCTTATCAAAATCAGGGATGTTGAAATCAGGATTACCGATGGTCTCTGTGTAGATAGCTTTGGTTTTTTCATCAATCAACTTCTCAAAATTTTCTACGTTGTTATCTTCTGCGAACCGCGCCTCTATGCCGAGCCTTTTAAAAGCTACCTTAAACTGGTTGTAAGTGCCACCATAAAGGAAAGGGCTTGTTACAAAATTTTCCCCTATCTCCAGGATGTTGTTGAGAGCAAGAAACTGCGCTGCCATCCCCGACGAAGTACCCAGTGCGGCAACGCCGCCTTCTAAAGCTGCTACACGTTTTTCAAAAACATCTGTAGTAGGGTTCATGATCCGGGTGTAAATGTTTCCAAATTCCTTCAGTGCAAAAAGGTTACCCCCGTGTTCTGAATTTTTGAAATTGAAAGAAGTGGTTTGATAAATGGGTACTGCCCTTGAACCGGTGGTGGGGTCAGGCTCCTGGCCTGCGTGTTGTTGTAATGTTTCAAAATGCTGAGAACTCATACATGTAAAATTTATAAATGAAAATTAAAAAAAAGTGTTTTTTATTATGTAGATAAGGCGTTGCCTTAAAGGGATGATATGAAAAAGATGATGCCTTACGGCATACAGCGGTTGCACATGCAGATAATGTTGGCTGAGAAATATTGTTGGAATATAGTTGTAGCTTGTATCATGTATTATCCTACAAATATAGTAGGGAAATGTTTATTTAAGCAAATTTTTTTTTAGAACTTGTTTAGATGCACCTGTTGATGATTCAGGATAATTAAATTTATTTCCTGAAAGTAAATAAAGTTTTAATCTTAAATTTGATAAAAACCGGATGTTATGGAAACAGAATTATTAAAAAGGATCACGATTAATCCAGGCATATTTAATGGAAAGCCTATTATACGTGGAATCAGGTTCGCCGTTACTGACGTTTTAGATTTGCTTTCATCAGGAATGACTCCTGAAGAAATAATAGAGGATTTTCCTTTTCTGGAAAAGGATGATATTAGAGCTGCTTTATTATATGCATCTTTACGTCTTAAAAATACTATAATTATTAATGCAGCCTGATTGGGAAATATGGCTTGATAATCAACTTTCATCTTCACTTGCTAAAATCATGCAGAATGAGTTGAAGATTGTTGTAAAGTCTGCATATATTTTAAAGAATGCAAATTTGGATGATAAAGAAATATTTATACGCGCTAAGCAGGCAGGGAAAATAATTATAATTACTAAGGATGCAGATTTCCCTGCTCTTGTGACACAATATGGCTGTCCTCCAAAAGTTATAAAATTGAACACTGGCAATTTACCTACAGCATTACTTTGGAAGAAATACAGTAAAAATTTTACATCAGCAATAAAACTACTTCAAAAAACAAAAGCAGAAATTATATTTATCGAATAAAAGTTTTTTATGACCCAATTTTCCCAACACAATTTCAAAAATGAAAAAGCCCTTGTAAGGGTTGATTTTAATGTACCTCTTGATGAGCATTTTAATATTACTGATGATACGAGGATGCGTGCTGCCATTCCTACTATAAAAAAGATTTTAAATGATAGTGGAAGCGTTATCCTTATGTCGCACCTTGGAAGGCCTAAGGGTGGCCCGGAGGATAAATTTTCATTAAAACATATTTTACCTCATCTTAAAGAATTATTAGAAAATACCCATGTTTTGTTTGCTGATGATTGCATCGGAGATGAGGCAAAGCAAAAGTCGAACAGCCTGAAACCCGGTGAGGTATTGCTTTTAGAAAATCTTCGTTTTTATAAAGAAGAAGAAAAAGGCAGCCAGGAATTTGCAAAAAAGTTAAGTGAATTAGGAGATGTATATGTAAATGATGCATTTGGTACGGCACATCGCGCTCATGCATCTACGGCTGTTATTGCTCAATTTTTTCCGGGAGAAAAAAAAATGTTCGGATTGTTAATGAATGCTGAAGTGTCGAATGCTGAAAAGGTGTTGAACAATTCTGAAAAGCCCTTTCTTGCAATTATAGGCGGGGCAAAGGTTTCGGATAAAATACTTATTATCGAAAATTTATTGGACAAGGCTACTGACATTATTATTGGTGGAGGCATGGCTTATACTTTTATGAAAGCTATGGGCGGCAGAATAGGAAATTCGCTTTGTGAGGACGACAGGTTGGATAAAGCGAACGAATTACTGAAAAAAGCGGAAGAAAAAGGAGTTTCCATTCATTTACCTGCCGATTCTATCATTGCTGATAAATTTGATGCGAATGCGGAGGTATCCGGGGCGTTGAGCAATAATATACCTGATGGATGGATGGGGCTTGATATTGGTGAAATGGCTTGTGATACTTTCAGAAAAGTGATCCATCATTCAAAAACAATTTTATGGAATGGCCCTATGGGAGTTTTTGAAATGAAAAATTTTCAGTCAGGCACCAAAGCGATCGCAGAAGCTATTGCTGAGGCAACATCGGATGGTGCATTTAGCCTCGTGGGCGGTGGGGACAGCGTTGCTGCGGTTAACGAATTTAACCTGGCAGATAAGGTGAGCTATGTTTCCACAGGTGGCGGTGCATTGCTTGAGTATTTTGAAGGAAAAGAATTGCCGGGGATTAAAGCAATTAAAGATGATAATTAATAAGTGATTTGCATATTGAATGCCGGTTGAACATGGCATAGAAGTTTAATTGAAAAAATCAGGAGTAAGAATGATCTTGTACTCAGAATCATTTATCTTTAATTTTTTTAAAACAAAATAATAATTATGAAATCGAAAACCGGCCTCTTTGTAATTCTCGGAATAATTGTGCTTCTTTTCTTTTGGGGTTGTGGCGCATATAATAATTTAATAGGGGTAGATCAGGATGTGAAAACCAAATGGGGGAATGTAGAAACGAACTACCAGCGAAGAACTGATCTTTATAATAGCGTGATCAAAACTATTGAAGGATCTGCTAATTTTGAGAAGGGGACTCTCACAGAAGTAGTGCAGGCGCGTGCCAAAGCAACGTCCATTAATGTGGATATTAATGATCCGGCTTCTTTGGAAGCGTATCAGAATGCACAGGCAGGATTGCAAAGTTCATTTAGTAAATTGTTGGCTGTAGTGGAAAATTATCCTGACCTGAAAACTACGGCTGCTTTCCAGGGATTTCAGACCCAGATAGAAGGAACGGAAAACAGGATTAACGTAGCGCGGCAGGATTATAACACTGCTGTTCAGAGTTATAACCTAAGGGTGAAGACCTTCCCCAATAATCTGTTTGCCGGTATATTTGGCTATCACGAGAAAGCGTTTTATAAAGCTGATCCCGGAAGCGAGAAGGCTCCTGATGTCCAGTTTAATATTAAATAAACATCAATTTTATGTGGCCATTTTCCCGCAAGAAACCATTTTTTTCACAAGAAGAAAATGATATAATTGTCCGCTCTATACAGGATGCTGAAAAGCAAACCAGTGGAGAAATAAGAGTTTTTGTGGAGACCCATTGTAAATACGTGGACGCTTTAGACAGGGCATCTGAAATCTTTTCCAGATTGCAAATGGAGAAAACGGAGCAGCGTAATGGCGTACTTTTTTATATCGCTGTTAAAGACAAACAATTAGCCATCTTTGCGGATACGGGAATACATACAGCTACAGGGGCTCAGCACTGGAAAGACATGGTTCAACAAATACTTTCTGTTTTCAGTAAAGACAGTGTTGTAGCCGGTATTACCACTTGTATTGCTAAAATTGGCGAAGCGCTTCGAAGCCATTTCCCTTATGATAAAGATGTTGATAAAAATGAGCTTCCGGATGAAATCATCTTTGGTAATTAACATCAGTGTAACTTCCCGTTCATGAAAAAATTATTTTTACTGCTTTTTCTTTTTATAGGTTTTCAATCAGTTTTTGCTCAAAAAATTGAAAGTAAACCTAATCCGCCAATGGCAGTAAATGACTTTGGAAATTTCCTGGAACCGTTTCAAAGGCAGGCATTGGAACAAAAACTGAGGAGTTATAATGATTCCACTTCTTCTGCGATAGTGATCATCACAGTGCCTGATTTACAGGGATATGATATTGCAGAAGTAGCTTTAAAGTATTTGCGTGACTGGGGAATAGGAGCTAAGGGAAAAAATAATGGCGTAGTGGTCTTGGTTTCAAAAGCTGAGAAGAAAGCCAGGATTGAAACCGGTTATGGAATGGAAGGCGTGTTGCCGGATATTCTTGCCAAACAGATCATTGACCAGAGAATGATCCCGTTCTTTAAAAACAATGATTATTACGCCGGATTTGATAATGCCATAGATGCTATAATTCAGGCGGCAGCCGGAGAATATAAAGCTGACCCCAAGGGCAAAGACAAACCTTCTGTGGGAAGCATAATCCTGTTGGTAGTGATCTTTGTCATTATAATCTTTATTTTTTCCGGCAAAGGCGGTGGTGGAGGTGGCGGCTCTTATATGAGCAGGAAAGGCTCAAGAAGTTTTATGGATGCTGTGCCCTGGTTTTTATTAGGAAACATGATGGGAAGCGGCAGCAGAGGCGGAGGATTTGGTGGTGGTGGATTTGGCGGCGGAGGGTTTGGTGGTGGCGGGTTCGGCGGCTTTGGAGGCGGCAGTGGCGGTGGTGGTGGAGCCAGCGGTGGGTGGTGATGAAAGCAATCTATTTGAAGCTAAATAGTGAACAAGTTTTCAATTTTTTATTCCTCTCTTGATTGTTAATTAAAAAACTAAAATTGGTTTTATCTAAAGAAACATAATAATCTACTTTAGATAAACCAATAGCCAAATTAATTCTCCAGGTTTTTAATCTCTTCCAGAATATTATTTGGCGGATTATTTCAACAATCCTTTTATATAATCAGCCAGCTCGGAATTGCCATTGGCCATTTGCACATTACTCATCATATTAAAAGCCTGTTTAAAGCCCGGATCAATAAATCCTTTGTATTGGTCTGGAACCTGGTTCCTTACTTTCATAATTTCATCCACTCCTTTTTTTATATTATCTGTATTTTTTATCTTCAACAGATACCTTGCAAATATGAAAGCGCTTTTTATTTTATTTTCTGAAAAAGGCTCATTCTTGAACTGCGTTAATAAAAGATTGAAATCATCTTCGGAACCATTTTTTGAAATGATCTCAGCAACAACTTCTCCCAATTTGCCCAAGGCATCGTTACTGTATTTTTTAGCTAATGTGTAAGCCTGCGATGGTTCCAGATTGGTGAGGCCCTGGAGTGCAGCTCCGCACACCGAGTATGAAGAATCGTTGACGTGTTTTTCAAACAAAGGCTGATATTTTTTATCGGCCAGCTTTGCGAGAAGTTCAAGGGCTTTTGCCTGTACTTTCTTGTCAGGATCTTTATCAGCCATTCGTTCAATAACACTTAATACCAAAGGAACATGAAAGCTGTTTGCTTCTTCTAAATTTTCTAAAGTAAACAAACGTAACCCGGAGTATTTATCGTTTAGCCCTATAGAAAGAGTACTCAACTTATTATCTGCAAAATATTCAAGCGCTTCTCTTCTATCGAGATAATTAGGAGCGTATTTATATTGCTGTTCAAATTCTTCTGCAGATTTATGATCTGTTTTTACAGCGAGCAACACCTTATCTGCATCTACATTGATGAATGAAGGTTTTTTATCACTGGTAAAATAAAAAGTATCAGACTTATTTTCTAACCATACTTTGTATCTTTTTTTATGAGCGCCTTCGCTATATACATCAATAGCAACGGGCACCTTAAATATTTTTCCTGAAGTTTGGGTTTGATCAACGATCACTCTTGCTCTTCCATTATCGTAGTTATAATTGATGTCAAGAGTTGGCTGTCCGCTTCCGTAATACCATTGGTTCCAAAACCAGTTTAAGTCTTGTCCGGTTACTTCTTCAAACGCGAGCCTTAGCTGTTGCGCTTCTGCAGATTGAAATTTGTGAAGAGTAAGATAGCGGTTTAATGATTTAAAAAATGCTGAATCGCCCACGTAGTTCCTGAGCATATTTAAAATACGCCCGCCTTTGTTGTAGCTCACGGCATCAAATACATCTTCCCTGTTTTTATAATGAAATCTTACCAGGTCTTTATCATCGCTTTTGCTCATCAGGTAGCCTTGCATGTCTTCGTAGGCATGATCGTCCGCTGCATCTTTTCCGTGCCTGTGCTCGGCCCACAAATATTCACTATAGTTAGCAAATGATTCGTTAAGGGTGATATTACTCCAGCTTTCTGTAGTAACCAGGTCGCCGAACCAATGATGAAATAACTCATGTGCAATAGTACTTTCCCAGGCATTTCCATCCACTAATTGCCTTGCATTCTGATAGGCTCCATCCTGGTGAAGTGTGGCGGTAGTATTTTCCATGGCTCCGCTTACATATTCCCTTCCAACTATCTGGTCGTATTTTGGCCACACGTAAGGAACGCCTGTTATCTTTTCATAAAAGCCTATCATAGCTGGGGTTTCGCCAAATATTTTTTTAGCAACAGGTGCGTATTCTTTTTCAACATAATAGTCCACATCCATTTTTTTATACTTATCTTTTACAATAGTATAATCGCCCACACCCATAAAAAACAAATAAGGTGAATTAGGCAAATCCATTTTCCAGTAATCGGTTCGTGTACCGTCAGCATTCTTTTTTTGATTTATAAGGAGTCCATTGCTAAGTGTTACATATTTAGATGGAACAGTCATATAAATCTCCTGCGTTGTTTTCTGATTAGGCTTATCAATGGTAGGGAACCATGCGCTGTTTGATTCCGTTTCACCCTGCGTCCATATCTCTGTATGTACATCCGTTTCACCTTTGGGATTAATGAAATAAAGGCCTTTGGCTTCGGTGATGGCGCTGCTTCCTTCTAGTTTTAGTTCATTAGGCTTTGAGATGTAACTGATATAGATGGTATATTTTTCATTCCTGTTATAGGTCTTATCAAGCGTAATTCTTAATTGCATGCTATTGTAAGAAAATTTAAGCAGGATCTCAGATTTGCCCTTCAGCAAAGCGACCTTTTTTATTTCCATACCCTTGGCATCAAGAGTTAAAGAATCGGTAGGATAAAAGTGAGGTTGTAATGTTACCCATTCCTGGCCATTCATCCATTGTTTTTCAAAATCGAAATTCACGGCCAGTTTGGTATGAACCAGGTCGTTTATTTTTGGGGCGCTTCCACGATAAATATTTTTCCAGGCATTGTCAGCCGGCTGGCTGGCCTGTTGTGAAAAAGTTATTAATGTGAAGGCAGAAAAGATGAAAGAAAGGAAAGTTTTTTTCATAGTTTGAAAATTTTGTTGGCAAAAGTAACAGCGATAATGATAAGAAGAATATAATTTTTACGATGCCGTAATTATTTATTATTATATTAAATAGATTTGCTCATTATGGTTATATCCTGTATCAGAAAATTATTTTTTCTTTCTATAATGATTGCATTTGCTTATTCAGGCAAAGCTCAACAGGTACATTTTGTTTATCTGCAAACTGAAAACGGCCAACCGTTTTATGTAAAGATCAATAATAAGCTAACCAGTTCGTCTTCTGAAGGATATATTATTCTTCCCGATCTGAAAGATGGGGATTATCAATTAGTGGTAGGATTTCCCAAAAAGGAATTTCCCGAAGAAAATTTCAATCTGTCTATTGACAAAAAAAATGAAGGATTTCTCTTAAAAAATTTTGAGGGAAAAGGCTGGCAGCTATTTAATTTGCAAACCCTCGCATTGATCCGGGGTACTAATGAAGAAGCAATTGCCAAAGTAGAAAAAAAGGAGGTTGACCCATTCTCTGCTATGCTGGCTAATGTAGTTAAAGATTCGTCAATCTTACAGGATCATACCGTGGCGCCGAAGGCGCCTGTGAAGCCTTTGGATACATTGGCGGCCAGTGTTAAAGAACCGAATACTAATCCTGATACACAGGCTCCTATACCCCAATCACCTGTTGTATCCAAATCGCCTGTTGCGCTTACATCTCCTGTTGTTACTGAATCTCCTGTTGTGACAGAACCAAAGCCCATGATTTCTATTATCTTAAATAAGGAAGGTCAGGATGGGCTACAAAGGATTTATGAAGATAGAAATGGCGGGCCGGATACGATACGGATTTTTTTTCCGGCCAACAAAGCCATGCAGCCGGTTACGGCCAATCACGATGGTGATGAAAAAAACATAGCCAAAAGTGTAATGCCCAATTCTACTTTGCCCGCTGAAAATAATAATTCAGAATTTACCATTACACCTACCATCATACCTGGTGCAGATTCAACTATTTCAACTGCCGGCAATGAAAATAACAATGCCTTATCAAATTCGTCAAATGATACAACGTTGGAGAATACAGTTTTGTCTCCTCATGATCAAAATACAGGAGGAAGTATTGATTCAGCACAACAAAATATAGCTCAAATTACAGAAACCGGCAATGTAGTCCCTGTAACAAATGAAAAAAATCGAAAGGAACAGCAACCAGATAATAGTTCCCTACAGGGCAAATCTACTGAGAGTCGGGAAGCAAGCATTGTTCTGCTGCCAAAAGAAGTAACCTCATCAAAAGTAAATTCAGATTGCAAGGCATTTGCTACCACTGAAGATTTCTTAAAGCTGAGAAAAAAAATGGCTTCGGAGTATAGTGTTGAAAATATGATTAAGGTTGCCAAAAAGTATTTTAAAATAAAATGTTATGGGACAGAGCAAATTAAAGACCTGTCCTATCTTTTTTTAACTGATGAAGGAAAATACCTGTTTTTTGATGCGGCGTATCCATTTACTTCGGATTCAGATAAGTATCAAACACTGCAATCTCAACTTACAGATGAGTATTATTTAAATCGCTTCAAAGCGATGATTCATAAATAATCCTATGCCAAGATATTTTATTGAACTGTGTTATAAAGGGACCGCTTATTCGGGTTTTCAAATTCAGAAGAATTCAATTACCATACAGTCAGAGCTTGAGAAAGCATTAGAGATTTTTTTTAAAAAACGTTTTGCCCTTACAGGCGCATCCCGCACCGATTCGGGTGTACATGCGCTACAGAATTTTTTTCATTTTGATACAGAGCCGCCCTTGGAGACAAGTATGCCGGCCAGCCAATCAGAAATTACTTCATCAGAATTTCTTAGAGGCCTGGAGCAAGATTTGTTAACCGGGCAGGAAGAAATGAGTTTGAAGAAATGCATTTATAATATCAATGCCATACTGCCGGATGATATTGCTGTAAAAAGGATCTTTAAAGTGGATGACAATGCTCATTGCCGCTTTGATGCTGTTTACCGCGAATACAAATATTTTATTTATCAAAGTAAAGATCCTTTTAATCAGGATACCGCTTATTATTATCCATACCGGTTAAGTTTGGTAGGTTTAAATGAAGCGGCATCCCTGCTATTAGGAAAAAAGGATTTTACTTCCTTTTCAAAAAAAAATACGCAGGTAAAAAATTTCATTTGTGATGTTCAACAAAGCGAATGGATTGTAGAAGAATCGAAGTTGATCTATCACGTAAAAGCTAACCGTTTTTTAAGGGGAATGGTTAAGGCTATGGTTGGAACTATGTTGAGAGTAGGCACTGGTAAAATTACATTGGATGGCTTCAATCAAATCATTGAAAAAAGAGATTGTCTAAGGAGCGATTTTAGTGTTCCATCGCATGCGCTTTTTTTAATTGCTGTTAAATATAAACAGGACTAATGCATTCATACTAAGTAATGTCATTTGCTGTGGGAATAATAAAGGATAAAAAAATAAATGCCTTGAAACCCTTTACTGGCGCTATTTTCAAAAAAAGTTATCTTTTAAT
>Ga0209941_1000346_pt1 | contig 65471 bp, 76 predicted proteins | sample ThiBiot_300_plan_FD_183945 | JGI IMG/M metagenome (GOLD analysis project Ga0209941, IMG submission 183945) | Wastewater bioreactor microbial communities from Cape Town, South Africa - Thiocy_solids_1 (SPAdes) | ecosystem: Engineered > Bioremediation > Thiocyanate > Unclassified | place: South...
GGGCGGCCCGCCGGTGTTGCACCTCGACGGTCGCACGGTCGGCCGCCGCCGCGGCGTCGTCCGCGGCGCGTTTGGCCGCGCGGGCCCTCGCCGCGGCGTCCGCCGCGGCGGCCTCGGCTTCGCGGGCAGCTCGCTCCGCCGCCACGGCGGCGTCGAGCGTGGCCTGGGTGGTGCCGGCGACCTGGTCTATCATTTGCGCCTGGTCCAGAAAGTCGTATGCGGAATCGCTGGTCAGCAGCGCGCTCACGGTGCTCAATTGGGCGCCGCGAAATGCGGCGCTGGCGAACTCTCGCGCCTGGGATTGCAGCTCGGCTGCCTCCATGGCCGCCCGGCGTGAATCTTCAGCCGCCGCCGCGGCAGTCTGTTCGGCCTGCCCGACCGTGCGCGCCGCGCGGTCCGCGCCGTGGCGCGCCTGCCGTTGCTGCTCCTGCGCCTGCAGCACCTCGTCGTTGACCAGGGCGGCCTTTTCCGAGCTGTCCAGCCACGCCTTCTGGGCTTCGGTTGATGTGGTCGGCTCACTGGTGCCATCTGCGTCCGGTGCGGGCGGCGCCGCCGCAACCGGTACCGGGCTGGCCAGTCCGAGTGCAATGGCCACCAGCATGCCGGCGATGACTCGGGGTGAACGCGGGGACAAGGCAAACCTCGGCATCGATGCGAAAACCCTTCGTTGGCACCGCCCGGCACTCGCCGACGGTGGCTTGCACTCCTGCTGTGGCGCGACCGTCGCAGTGGAATCGCCTGGCCGCGTTCGGGCCCGATTCCGCGCTGGAACCGCACCGTGGATGACCGTCGGTCGCCGGCCGCAGCCTGCCCGTGAAGGTCTCGAACAGATTACGATACGGACACGGGGTGTTGTCAAACTATGAAGCGTAGTAGTTTCATGGGCGTGTCACCGCGCACCGAAGTCGAGATGCGGGCGTGGGGACACCGGCGCGGATCCTGCCGAACCATGGTGTGTGGTCGTGGCGGCCCCGCCTGGGGTCGGCGCAACTCCGCGCGAAGCGGCCGACCCGCCGCGGTCCGGTCGGTGCGCTCTCCGCTGCCGGCGCATCGATCGGGCCACGGAACAAATGTTTTGCGCCCACCGGCTGGTGGCGACCGATAACCCGGATCGGTGCCGGCCCACCGGTGGCCGCCAGGCTGCCCGCGGCGATCCGGTCGGGCGTTGCGGCGAACGAACCCGGGACCTTTGATCACCGGGCTATCGCGGCGGAACGGAGTAAACGCAGGGTCGATCGGCTGGTCGCGGGATTCCGCGCGGTGTCACGCATCACTCACGTGCGGGGCATGTATGGCGCCGTTCCCCGATCGGCGCGACCGCGTATCGCGTGATCGGGACCGGTGTCGGCGGCATTGGTGACGATCGTGTCCAGCCGGCCGGCCGGCGGTGTGGATTTGTTGGTTTCACGGTCGGTGGCGACACGGTGCGCGGTGGGTTTCGACGAAACGAGGGTGACATGGCAGTGGGGACTTCGCCGATCGGCGACGGCGCGGGTGACGTATGAGCCGAAGACCAATCGGGCCCTCGAGTTACGGCGCCCAAGGGAGCGCACGACGGATCTCGGAGCGCAGGGGTATGGCTGCTTTTGCGAGGGCTCGTGCGTCGCGCGGCTGGGCTGTGATTGTCCCCATAGTTCTCGCCGGTGCCGTGGCAGTGGGCACGGCCGGTACGGCTCAAGCCGTGCCGCCGCCGCCGCCCAACCCGAGCGACCGGGCGATCCAAGACAGCCAGAGCAAGGCGTCGCAATCGGCGGCCGAGGTCGGACGGCTGTCCGGGGTCATGTCGTCCACGCAGGCGAAGATCACACGCTTACAGGACTCGATGGAACTGGCGGCGGAGCTCGCGATGAAAGCACGCGTCGATCTTCAAGTCGCGCAAGTCGCGGCCGATGACGCCGAGCAATTCGTCGCAACCTCACGGCGGGCGGCAAGCCAGGCCGGTGACGCTATCAGCGCGGCGGAAAACGACGCGGCGCAGTTCGCCGCGGCTTCGTTCCGGCAGGGGTCGGTGGCCGGCTCCCTGACGGCGTTGCTCGACGCAGATTCGATCGACGAACTGCTAGCGCGCAGTCAGATGATTGCGCAGGTGTCCGGCAGCCAGGCCGGCGTGCTCGACCTCTTGCGGACGTCCCGCGTGTCGAAGGCGAACCTGGATTCCCAGGCCAGAGAAGCGCTCGCGGGCGCGCGTCGCACGCGGAGCACGGCCCAAGACGCGCAGCGGTCGGCCGATCGGACGGAGCAGGCAGCCGTCGACTCTTTTGCGAGCGGTCAGCGCCAGCTCGCCGTATTGCAGGCGCAACTTGTCGACCAACAGGCCGCCTACCAGCAGGCACTGGATCAGGTAGCTGAGCTTAAGGGGCAGCGCGCCCAATACGAGACGTGGCTCGCGACCAAGAAGGCCGAGGATCGTCGAATGGCCGAACAGGCCGCCGTCCAACAGAGGCAGGCGGAAATCGCGCGACGTCAACGCCAACTCGCCGAGCAGCAGCAGGCCCAGGCCGACAAGCAGCGCGCCGACGCGATCCGAACGGAGCGCAAACGCCAGCAGGATCTGGCCAGGGCGCGAGCTCAACGGGGCAATGATGCCGGCAGCCATCCGGGCACGCCCAGCGCCCCACCGGGATCGCCGGTTGCCGGCCCCGAGCCGCCGGCGCCGCCGGGTCCTGCCGACGGTCGTGCCGGGCAGCGGGTTGTCCAGCAGGCCCTGAAATGGGTCGGCACGTCCTATGCGTGGGGTGGCGGAGACATCAATGGCCCGACGAGGGGAATCCGTGATTACGGGGTCGCCGACCAATTCGGCGACTACAAGAAGATCGGATTCGACTGCTCCGGCCTGACGCTGTACGCGTGGGGGCAGGTCGGGGTCGTCTTGCCGCACTACTCCGGCTACCAATTCAACCAGGGGCAACGTGTCAACCGGTCCGACCTGCAACCCGGTGACCTGGTATATTACGCGAACGACACGTCGAACGCCGCCACGATCCATCACGTGGCCATCTATATGGGCAATGACCAGATCATCGAAGCACGGCAATCGGGCGACGTCGTGCGGATTTCGTCGATGCGGTGGGCCGGTTATATAGGCGCGACTCGGCCCGGCACCTGACGGCGCCCGGCAGGGTCGGCGTCGACGGAATACGGATCACTGCCTGCGGACGGAACCAGCCGCGCCGTAAACAGCCATGCGACTCGGCAGCCGGGCGACGCGGCCGCCCTTACCGGTGCTCTCGGTCAGGCGGTCGGGCAGGCAACGACGAGCAGCGCCGTAGCCGTCACCAACAGCGGCCCGAGGGCCGTCGTGGCGCCGGCCACGCCGCAACGAAGGAGACGATGAAGCGTCGATCGCTGTTCGACGGGACCCTGCAAACGTGCCAATCGATCCGCGACGGGGCCCCCCGCCATGCTCAGTGCGCATCGTGGAACTGTTGATCCGACGACGGCCAGCACCGCGTTTCGAACTGCGGGCGCGCCCCAGCGCCGGGCCGCCTCGGTGTCGGCGGCGTATTCCACCAGCACGCGCAGGTCGTTCGGCGCGTGCCGCAGGAGGGGGGCGATCGGAATTGCGGCAGCAAGAATATCCACGGCCGCGAGCAGCAGGTGATGGTGACCTTTCAAGTGTGCTTGCTCATGGGCGATGGCGGCGGCGAACGCGCCTGGGGTGAGCGCGTCTTGTAGACCGCGTGAGACGACCACCAGGCCGCCCCCGCCGCCGACGCTATACGCCACGGGCCGGCGATGATCGAGCAGGTGTATCGGGCGGCCGTCGGGGCGGTTCGTCGCCGGCCTGCTGGCCAATGCCACCAGGAACCGGTGATGGTCGAGCTGTTGCCGACGCCGACGCGTGAATTGGGCGGCGACGACGACGATCCTGGCGGTGCCCACGACAAGGAGTAGCAGCCCTACGAGGCCGGTGACCTCTTCTCGGGTCGGGGTCTGCTCGTTGGCCAGATGGATCAGGCATCCGCCGGCGGCCCGGGCCAATCCGGTGAGCCCCGCGTGGCCGGGCAGCAGCAGGATCGCGATGCCGCCGATCAGCATTCCCGGCGCGGCGATTAGCGCGATCAGCCAGCTCACGATCGCGACGCGGGGATCGCCGGATCGACGCATGAGCCGGCGAATCGGCCAGTGGCCGAACAGGAACAGGGCCAGACCGCTGGTGATCACGACCAGGGCGAGTGTCATGCCCGTCCCCGTCCCCGGCGCCGGTCCAGGCCGCGGCGCAGCGCCTGCGTTTCCGTCTCGCTGGCCGAGCGGGCCAGGAGTAGCAGTGCCGTCTCGGTGTCCGCCGTCTCGTTGAGGATCTGTCGCATAGCGTCGGCAGCGGCCTGGCTGCGCGACATGCTCGGCTCGTACAGGAATGCGCGGCCGTCCTTTTCCCGCCGCACGTATTCCTTACGGTGCAGGTTATTCAACACAGTCATGACCGTCGTGTACGCCAGCGGCTTCCGGCGCGGCAGCGCGTCTAGTACCGCCCTGACCGACATCGGCGCCTCGGAGGACCACATCACATTCATCACGGCGGCCTCCAGCTCGCCTAGCCCTCTCATCGCCACCATCCCGCCCGGTCCGTCAGCCGCCGCCGCGGCGCTAAATTCCTGCGTGAGCCCATCCTGCGACGGGATCCTGTCGCCGGCCCATGCAGGATACCGTCTGATCGGCCGGCATGCCGAAGACGCCGGGTACGGCCAGCCCTGGCTGATCGAAGGGTCTCAACGGTGCGGGCCCGCGAGTTGCCGGTCGGATCTTGCCCGCGGGCGCGTAGCCGCGCTATCCCAGTAGTGGGTCGGCCCGGCATCGGATATCTGCCTGAAGCCGTCGCGTCGCCGCGTAGGCAAGCAGGCCCAGCGCCACCACGCCGATCACTGGCTGAATCGGTGCCCAGATATTCAGTGCGCCCGACGTCCCGAGCGCCACGACGACCAGCTTGTTGCAGACCGGGCACCCCACCGCGAACATCGACAGGACGCCCCCGCCGAAAATTCCGGCGGCTGGCGTAGCCGCCCGCTCACCCAGGCGCACGTAGGTCCCCGCGACCAGCCCAGAAAGCAGCACGGTGACCACCCAGATCGGATAATTCCACCACAACACCGGCGTCATCCGGGTGTACCACGGCGTGGAGATCAGCCCCGTAGGGATGCCGATGATCAATGCCACAGCGGCGGCGGCCGCCGCGGCCACCAGCCACCGCCGCAGCGGCCATGAGCGCAGGCCCGCCACCGCCTCAACAATTGAGGGCCGGCGCGATACCCGAGATGCAGTCATTCCTAGTACTATAACGCATAGTATCAGGTGATTGCCAGGTGCACAGCGTCGCGACCTGCCTGCCTGGTGGGGTGGGAATTGTCGCGAACCTGATCACCCGACCGGCCGCGGTTCGGTCTCCGGGTGTCGCCCGGCGGTGTCGCCGTGCCATCGGCTACCCGGCGATACCGTGGGACGTCTTGAACGCAGGGTTGGCGCAACTGCCACCCGGCTCCGGGGCGGCCCGCGGGTTGCTTCGCAAGGTGTCGACGAACTCCGTCAGGCGTGGATCGTTTGCGGAATCGACGCGGAGTTGATATCCCCAGCTTTGCACGGCGATCGGGCTCTGCTGGTCGGGGTACGGGCTGACGAGGGTGTAGCTCGCACCGCGCACCATGGCGGTCAATGCGTCGATCTGGGTTTGCGGTACGTCGGGCCGGTAGGTGATCCAGACCGCGCCGTGCTCCAGGGAGTGCACCGCGTTCTCGGCGGCAATCGGCTTGGGATAAACGGTGCCCGTGCAGTCGGCCCACACGGCGGAATGGCTGCCGCCGACCGGGGGCATATCGCCCTGATTGGCCGCTCCAGCACGATGAGTTCGATCCGATTCGGGCTTGAATGTGATGCCGGTGATCTTTTCCGCCGCGGGAAGCTCATTGAGATACGGCACGCTGCTCGCCGATCCCGATCCCGGCCGGGTGAGCGCGTAGCCGATGACCACGACCGCAAATGCGGCCACGAGCACGATGCTGAGGATCAGCCCCCACGGCACCTGGCGCCGTTGGACAATCGGCTTCGCCGCTTTGCGGGGCGACCTACTACCGGTGCCGCGTGCAGCCTTGCGGCGCACGTTGGAATCCGGGGCACGTTGTCCGGCCGCCCGGTCGATGTTTTTGCGTTCTGGCACGTTCCTTCTCCGATATCCGTCAGCGCCACTCGGCAGGCCAGCTGCGCTACCCGACGGTGAGGCGCGTCGCCGCCGGCCGTGGTGGCGGTCCTGTGCGCAGGAAGGCCGGCGAGTCCCGATCCCTGCGGATGGTCACGGTTGCCACACAGCGAGCGGCTTGTCACGGTCGTGCGGCACTACCCCGCTGGTCGATGCCATACAAACCGTCGGCACACGCACGTTGGTATCGCGCCGACCGGCAAACAAGACCGTTGCAACTATAGCGCATAGTAGTGCGGAGGTTGAGGGTTCCGTGCGGCCTGGTTGCCGTTGATTAGGCGATGGTTGGCGGCAGCGTCATGGTGAACGCCGCACCCTCGCCGGGCCTACGGCTTTCGGCGGTGATGTGGCCGTCGTGGGCGTCGGTGATGGCCTTGGTGATGGTTAGGCCGATGCCCGATCCGGTTTGGTCGTGCGCTCGGGCGGCGTCGCCGCGGTAGAAGCGTTCGAAGATGCGCGGCAGTTGTCCGGCATGATCGCCAACGCATCGCATGTCCGCTCAGCGCCTGTCGGAATCTTCTTTGGATCTTGACTGTTTCACGGCCAGAATGCCACTGCGCCCCGCATTACATGGAAGCGATACCACCACCGGTATCGGGTGGCGGAATGGAACGGCAGGAGACGGTGGTGCCGGAGGACCAAGGCTTGACGTGCGGGACCTGTGTCCGTGAGGTGTTCGGGGAGGACCTCGGCCTGGCGGGTGCGGGTGGAGCGGCGGTGAGCCGCACCGCGGACGCGCGCCCCGGTCCTGGACATCACGGGCGCGTGCAGGGTTCTCGGAGCCGTGATCTTCATCGTGGCAGTGCGTGAGTCGGAGGTAATAGCGGTGAATCTTTACGACTGGCTGGTGGTGGGTGTGGCGCTGGCGGTGACAGTGCTGTTGGGCTGGTACTTCTTCGGGCCGAGGAAGTCCCGCCGGGCCGAGATTGCCGATGGCGTCCAGGAGGTGACCGTGACTGTCAAGGGCGGCTACAGCCCGGACCTGATCGAGGTCCAGCCGGGAGTGCCGGTCCGGCTGGTGTTCGACCGCCAAGAGAGCGGCGAGTGCTCCTCGCGGGTGGTCTTCCCCGACGTCAAGATCAACCAGACGCTGCCCGCGAACGCCCAGACGGTGGTGCGGTTCCTGCCCGAGGTCCCCGGGGAGTACACCTTCGGGTGCGGAATGAATATGCTGCATGGGCGCGTACGGGTCGTGCAGCGGCCCGGATCGGCGACGATAGCGACGACGAAGGCGGCCGTTGCGGTGGCCGGCCGGCCCGCATCGGTCACCGACGTGGTGGCCGAACCTGTGCCCGGTGTCCGCATCGATGACGGAGTGCAGGTGGCGCAGGTCACGATCCGCGACGGCTATCACCCCGACGCCGTGCGGCTGGCCCTCGGTGTGCCCACCACGCTGGAGTTGACCCGCCAGGAGCAGAGCGCGTGCTCGGAACGGTTCGTGATCGAAGACCTCGGGGTCGACGTGACGCTACCCGCCTTCGGCACGACCGCCATCTGGCTGCCGGCCCTGCCGGAGGGCCGCTACGAGGTCACCTGCGGGATGGGCATGCTGCACGGGGCCATCGAGGTCGGTGACCAGGGCGAGCCGAGCCGTGATCATCCCCGGGGCAGGGGCACCAGCGCCCGCGCGCCGCACGCTCCGCCCTCGACGAAACGCGAGGACACTGAGGCGAGGGAGCGTGCTGCAGAGATCAAGGACCTGCGTCGCCGGGTCATCGTCGGCACTGTCTTGACCCTGCCGGTGCTGGTCGCGGTCATGACCCACGAGTTCCTCGGGGCGACCTGGGCACCCGAGGCGCTTCTGAGCCCGTGGGCGCAGCTGGCGCTGATCACCCCGGTGTTTTTCTACACCGGCTGGCCGATCCACAAGACCGGATGGCTGGCGCTGTCACACCGCACCGCGGACATGAACTCCCTGATCACTCTCGGCACGATCGCGGCCTACGGCTACAGCCTGGTGGTGACCTTCGCTCCCGTCGCGATTCCCGCCGCGGCCCGCGAGGTGTACTTCGAGGCGGTCGGGGTGATCCTGACCCTGATCATTCTTGGGCGCTGGCTGGAGACGAATGCCAAGGCCGGCACAGGGGAGGCGATCCGGGCCCTGATCGGACTGCAACCGCGCACCGCCCGCGTGGTCCGCGGCGATGAGGAGCTCGAGATCGGGCTTGAGGACGTCGTCGTCGGGGACGTGGTCGTGGTATACCCCGGCGAGAAGCTGCCCGTCGACGGCGAGGTGGTGGAGGGCAGCTCCGCCGTTGATGAGTCGATGGTGACCGGGGAGCCGATCCCGGTGACCAAAACGGTCGGGGACACGGTGATCGGGGCCACTATGAACCAGACCGGCGCGTTCCGGTACCTCGCCACCAAGGTCGGGGCGGACACAATGCTCGCCCAAATCATCAGGCTGGTCCGGCAGGCGCAGGGCTCCAAGGCTCCGATTCAGCGTCTGGTCGACAAGGTGTCCAGCTATTTCGTGCCCGCGGTCATCGCGTTCGCGATCTGGACGTTCGTGATCTGGGCGCTGGTCGGGCCGCCGCCGGCGCTCGTATTCGCCCTGGTAGCGGCGGTCTCGGTGCTGATCATCGCCTGCCCCTGCGCGCTCGGGCTGGCCACCCCGTTGTCGATCACGGTCGGCACCGGCAGGGGCGCCACCCACGGCATCCTCATCCGGTCGGCCGAGGCGCTGGAAACCGCACACAAGCTGGACACGGTGGTGCTCGACAAGACCGGCACGATCACCCGGGGTGCGCCCGCGCTGACCGACGTGCTGCCCGCCGACGGATTCACCGAGGCCGAACTGCTCACCGTGGTGGCGGCGGTCGAACGCTCCTCCGAGCACCCGCTCGCCTCGGCGATCGTCGCTGGCGCGACCGAACGGGGCCTGGACCTGCCGGCGGCCGTCGCATTCGACTCGGTCACCGGGCAGGGGGTGCGCGCCCTGGTCGAGGGCCGTGAGGTCGCCGTCGGTAACCGGCGTCTGCTGGAGGGTGCCGGCGTGCGGGTCGAGGCGAATGCGGCCGACCGCCTCGCGGCGGACGGCAAGACCCCGATGTTCGCCGCCGTCGACGGGCGCTTCGCCGGGATTATCGGCGTGGCCGACACAGTCAAGGACGGTTCCGCGGCCGCCGTGGCCGCGCTGCAGGCCCGCGGAATCCACGTGGTGATGATGACCGGGGACAACCGGGCCACCGCCGCCACGATCGCCCGCCAGGTCGGCATCGAACGGGTGGTCGCCGAAGTCATGCCGGAACACAAGGCCGCCGAGGTCCAACGCCTGCAGGGCGAGGGCCGGGTGGTGGGCATGGTCGGCGACGGCATCAACGACGCCCCGGCACTGGCCCAGGCCGACGTCGGCTCCGCGATCGGGACCGGCACCGACGTCGCCATCGAATCCTCCGACATCACACTGATCTCGGGGGCACTGTCCGGTCTGGTCACCGCGGTAGACCTGTCCCGGGCGACCATGCGCAACATCCGCCAGAACCTCGTGTTCGCATTCCTCTACAACGGCCTGGGCATCCCCATCGCCGCCGGGGTGCTCTACCCGGCGCTGGGCTGGACGCTCAGCCCAATGATCGCTGCGGCCGCCATGGCACTGTCGTCCCTGTCGGTGGTGGGCAACGCCAGCCGGCTGCGCCGCTTCGCCCCCAGGCCGACCCCCGAGGTCACGCAGGTCCCCGCCACCAATCCGGTGGTGGAGGTCGGACACGGACCGGCCGCCGAAAAAGCCCCGGAAGTACTGGCAAACCCCATGCCCGGGAAGCCTGCCAAGGTCACCGACCCCGTCTGCGAAATGAGCCTCGAACCGTCAGCGGCGGCCACGAGCGTCGACCACGAGGGGCAGACCTACTACTTCTGCTCCAGCCACTGCGCGCAGATATTCATGGCCCACCCGGCCGAGTACGCCACCGCAGGGATGCCCTAAAGCGCCGCGCCGCCCGGTGCGCCCGCTTGCGGATCGTGGCACGGGCGCCCCCAACAGGGAAAGGCAGAACGATGACATCCACCCTTGCCTTACCGGAGGCCAACCAGGACGTGCTCCGACGTCTACGGCGTATCGAAGGTCAGGTACGCGGCATCGCCCGCATGATCGAGCAGGACCGATACTGCAGCGACGTCCTCACCCAGGTCTGCGCCGTCAACCGAGCATTGCAGGCCGCGGCCCTGGCACTGCTGGAAGACCACGTCAGCCACTGCCTCATACGCGCCGGCGGTTCGGAGCAGGGCACCAATCTCAAAGAGACCTTCGCCGCGATCGCCCGCCTGGTTCGCAGCTGATAAGGGCCAAGGGCACGACGAGGCGCCCGCTCCTTGAATCGCGAGCGCCCCGTAGGCCTTGGTCGCTGGCCTCAGCCGGGCAGGCGCACGGTAAAGGTTGCCCCCCGGCCCGGGCCCGGGCTGGCGGCGGAGATCCCGCCGCCGTGGGCTTCGGCGAGGGCTTTGGCGATCGCCAGGCCGATGCCGGAGCCACCGTGGTCGCGGTCACGGGCGGTGTCGATTCGGTAGAACCGGTCGAATAGGTGTGGCAGGTGCTCGGACGCGATCCCCGCCCCGGTGTCCGCGACCGCGTACTCCACCCAGTGATCGACCCGCCTACAGCTCAGAGTCACCTGGCCACCGGTGGGGGTGTGACGCAGGGCGTTGTCGAGGAGGTTGCCGAGCACTTGGCCGATTCGTTCGGGATCCACGGTCAGTGAGCCGGCCGGCCTCGCGTTGCCGTGGAGAGTCACGGCTTTGGCGGCATACCGGTCCGCGGCGGCGGCCACGGCTGTGGTGGCAAGAGATGCGGCGTCAACCGGGTGCACTTGGAGGTTGAGGTTGCCTTCTTCGGCGAGTGAGACCGCCCCGATGTCCTCGGCGAGCCTGCGAAGTCGCCGGGTGGAGTCGCGCAGCACCGACAGTGTCTGGGTGTCGAGGTCGCGAACGCCGTCCTCGACCGCCTCCAGGTGCGCGTCGACCGTCGCCAAAGGGGTGCGCATCTCGTGCGCCAGATCCGCGAGCATCCGCCGACGGGTCCCCTCGGTGGACTCCAGTTTCTGCGCCAGGGCGTTAAAGGTGTCGGCCAGGGTCGCGAACTCCGAGCCCAGGCCCGGGGCGGCGACTCGGGCCGCGTATCGACCCGCGGCGATCTGTGCCGCGGCGTCTGTCACCTGTCCCAGGGAGCGTTGCACGCGGCGGCTGAAGTACCACGACGCTGCGAGCGCGGCAGCGACTGTCGCGACCAGGGCGACACTGAGCGAGATCAATAGGGCTGCCGCGAAGGCCTCCTCGATGTGTCGCGTCTCGGTCGCAGTGTGAGTCACACCCGCCTGGGTGAGGTGATTGTGGAAGATGCCCGGCCCGATGGCGGAGGCGACCAACCAGGTCGTCAGCGCGCCGGCGACCAGCACCAGGCCCTGCACCAAAAGCAGCCGGGTCGCGAATCCGCCGGGTCGCCGCCTGCCCACCTCGGCGGGTTGCTCCGGGGCGTGCCCGTTCACTCGCCGGTGCCCATCCGATAGCCGATGCCGCGCACTGTCCGCACATACCTGCCGCGGGTGGCGTCGTCGCCCAGCTTGCGTCGCAAATGGCCGACGTGCACGTCGACCAGGTGCTCGTCGCCGACCCAGGTCTCGCCCCACACGCGCTCGATCAATTGGCGCCGTGAGAATGCCATCCGCGGATGGTCGGCCAGTGTGGCGAGAACGTCGAACTCGGTGCGGGTCAGGTGCACCGGCTCACCGTCAAGCCACACATCGCGACCCTGCACGTCGATCGCCAGCGCGCCGAACCTCTGCGCCTGATGGCCGTCGAGGGTGCTGAGTGTGGTTCGGGGTCGGCGCAGCATGCTCGTGATGCGGGCGATCAGCACGCGCGGGCTGAAGGGCTTGGCCATATAGTCGTCGGCGCCGACCGCGAGGCCTATGAGGGTGTCGATCTCTTCCGCACGGGCGGTGAGCATGACGATGTAGCAGTCGGAGAAGGTCCGGATCTGCCGGCAGACCTCCACGCCGTCCAGGCTCGGTAGGCCCAGGTCCAAGACGATGACGTCCGGGTCGACCTCCCGCGCCGTGGCAACGGCCTCGAGCCCGTCGTGCGCGAGGGCCGTCTCGAATCCGTCTCGTTGCAGGTAACTGCCGACGAGTCCGGCAAGCTCAACTTCGTCCTCCACTACAAGGGCGCGCATCCCGGACTGCGGCCTTGCCAGATCGTTGGCGCCCGCGGAGTCATCGATTCCCATGTCCTCATCCTGACAGCAAGATCTCCAGGAAGGTGGACGGTCGACGCCGGAGCCGGGTTCTTCAGTGAACCTTCATGAAACGTCGACCCCGCGCAACATCCTGGGCTCCCACACTGAAGCCGGAAGCGAGGGAGGCGTGGGCGATGATGGGTTGGTACCACGACGGAATGGGCTGGGGCGGCTGGCTGCTGATGGCGGGCGGCATCGTCGCGTTCTGGGCGCTCGTGGTGTTCGCGATTGTGGCGGTCTTCCGATCCAGGCGGGACGAGCGCGCCTTCAGCGGCGCGGGACGTGACCCGGTCGGGATCCTCGACGAGAGATTCGCTCGGGGCGAGATCGACGAGGACGAGTACCACGCGCGGGCAGGCGTTCTGCGCTCCGCGGTCAACTGAGCATGGCGACTCAACCGTGTCCGCCGCCTGCGCGCCGCGATTTCATTCATGGCGTCGCTGGCCGCACCCCTGGCGACGTTCACGACGAGCCGACCGGGAGCGACGGCGGCGCTCAACCCTCACATGCAAGGGGCGGGATCGGCCGCGGCTCGACCGGCGGCGATATTGCGGGGCAGGCGCCGGCGCATGCAGGCCATCGGGCTCGATCCCGACGCCGATTCCCTCGACAGGGCAGGTGGGGCGGGCTGTGGAACGCCGTCACCGGTGTGATCGGGACCGTCGCCGGCATCGCCCCCCATGTGCTGCACCACGTCGGACTCGTTGCCGGCGCTTTCCTCGTCACCGGCGCCGCCGGCAATCTCCTGTTCGGCGGACTCGGGCTGCTGCTGTCCGTCCCGCTGCTACGACGGCTCTACCGCCGGTTCGGTACCTGGAAGGCGCCCGCGATCGCAGTTGGCGTCTTCGCGATCATGTTCTCGATCTCCGCATTCATCATCGGCCCGGCCATCGGCCAAAACCAGACGCCGCCCCCGGTTCCGGGCCAAGGACCCTCACCCGACGGGCACGCCGGACACCACGTCTGAGGCCGCCTGCCGGCCACCGCGCCGAGGCGAGCCTGCTGCGGCCACAGCACAGGAACGACATTGACCAAACCTTCATCGCGGCAGCGCGGAGACCTTCACCAGCACGGGCCACGATGAGAGATGAAGGGCCCGGGCAGACGGGCCGGATCGCAGGAAGGAAACCATGATGACCAGCCGCTGGACGGTGAACATCACCCCGATCGAAAGGGTCGCTCGCGTGTTGGTCGGTGCAAGCGCAGTGATTCTCGGGGCGCTCCTACTGGGGTCGGCGTCCGCGGTGACTGCGGTCGTCCTTGAGCTGCTACTCGTGGCCGCCGGACTCGACCTCCTGGTCACCGGCGCGACGGGCCACTGCCCGCTGTACGCCAAGCTCGGCCACGTGCCGGCCTCATTGAAGGAGAAGTCAAAATGAGCGCCCCGACCCAGGGACCAGATCCCCTGCTGCGCCGATCCGAAAGCCGTCCGGTGATCCTCGGCCGGGCCGCCCCGCACCCTGATCACGGAACGCAGACGCCCTCCGATGAGCCCCCCCACGGTGGGCATGGGGGGCACAACCACCACAGACTGATGATGTTGGTTTGCTGCATTCCGATGATCGTCATCGCAGGACTGCTGGTCGCGACTGGAGCGGCCGGCTCCGGTGCCCTGCTGTGGGCGTTGGGTTGCCTCGCCATGATGGCGATGATGATGTTGACGATGCCCGGCGGTCACACCCACAAGTAAGAAAACCCGGGCAGGCCGGCGCCCCGGCAGCCGGCTTCGGAGCTGGGGAAGAAACGGGCCGTGGCCGCCGCGCCGCGAAGGCTTCGGACGGAAACCGGCGCGGCGTTTCGCGCCGTGCCGCTGCCCGACGGCTCCCCGCGGCCCACACCATCGCGCCTCGGCGGACACACATGCGCAGTGTGTATGCCGGAGATCGGTCAACGTCGGCCTTCATCGAGTCTTCATCGAAATCCCGTCATCTCGTAGCAGTCCAACGTCAAAGCTAGGGAGCGTCCAGCCCCCAGCGCCAACCCTCACCTGAAAGGCAACTGATGAGCACGACCAACGGTCTCGACAACCCCTCGGAACCCCCCTCGACGGAGGGCGGTAGCAGGCGTACGCGTCGTGTCATCGCGATCGCCGGCGCATCCTTGGGTGTGGTCCTCGTCGCCGCGGTCGCCCTCGTAGTCATTGGAGGCACCTCCGACAACGATCAGCCGGCGTCGACCAGCACCCATCAAAGCATGGTGACCGGCACGATATGGGTTGCTAACGAGGCAGGCGGCTCGCTTACCGCCATTGATGCCGCCACCAACACGGTGGCCACGACCGTGTCTGGCGTGGACGGGCCCCACAACGTGCAAGCCTCCCCCGATGGCACGTCGGTGTGGGCGGTTAGCGGCGACGGGTACGCCGCCATGCTCGCCACCGACTCGTTGGAGCTGCACGGCACCGTGCTGACCGGCGAAGCACCGGCCCACGTGGTGGTCTCTCCGGACGGGGCTACCGTCTACACCACCAACGGTGGGGACGACACGGTGTCGGTCATCGACGCCAGCACGATGAGACCTCTCGGCGTGATCAAGGTCGGGCAAGGCCCGCACGGGCTGCGACCCAGTCCGGACGGCCGCTGGCTGTACGTTGCCAACATCGGCGGCACCACGCTCAGCGTCATCGACACCAGGACCGACAAGAGGGTCGGAGACGTTGAGGTGGGCCAGGCCCCCGCGCAGGTAGCGTTCTCCCCGGATGGCCGATTCATCTATGCCTCCCTCAACGGTGAGGACGCGGTCGCCAAGGTGGACACACGATCGCGCAAGCTCGTAAGCAAGGTGCCTGTCGGTGACGGGCCGATCCAGACCTACGTCGGCGGCGACAACCGGTATCTGCTGGTCGCCAACCAGGGCACGGAGAAGCAGCCGGGAACTACGGTGTCGGTGATCGACACCAGCACCTTCACCGTCGCTGCGACCGTCGAGACCGGTAAAGGGCCGCATGGCATCGTCATCGACCCGTCGAGTCGGCACGCCTACGTCACGAACATCTACTCCGACGACGTCGCCATACTCGACTTGAGCGAGCTGAAAGTCATCGCGCGCGTCCCAGTCGGTGACAAGCCGAACGGCGTCAGCTTCTCCGCCCTGACGCTCGAACACCGGGGAAACGTGACATTACAGCTGCCCGAATCTGTCGGCGGTTCCCGCGATGAGATGGACATGTCAGGCCACTGACGAAGGCGGGGCGCCTGAACTGCAACCGGCAACGTGCAGCTGCGGTACGCGGCGCGCTCGTGGAGTTGGTCGGTGTAGCGACAGGCAATGCGGGCGGTGGCGAACATGACATTCGTCCAACTATCGCTTCGCTGCTGTTCACAGTCGTCATTGTTCCGGCGCGGGCTACGGTGGCGGCAGCAAGCGGGGTCCGGCCGGTGGATCTTCATCAAACCTTCATCACGGCTTCGCATCACCACCACGTGCGATAGGCAGGCTGGGTGCAGGGCCGCTAACGACACGGCCCCGTGGCAACGAGCGATCGGAGGTTCGCGATGATGTGGGGTTTCGGATCCGGCGCGGGCTGGCTGATGTGGCTGTCCATGACCGTCGGCGTGGTCGCCTTCTGGGTGATAGTCGTCCTGGTGATCCGGGCGCTGTGGCGGGGCAACCGCGGCGAGAGGCAGGTGGGCCCGGCAAGGCCGGACCCGTTGACGCTGCTGCAGGAGGGCCTGGCCCGCGGCGAGATCAGCCCGGAACAGTACGAACAACGACGCCGCATCCTCGTCGACGGCCACTGAGCACCGCCGCTAGCTATCAAGACTCGTGAAGGAACCCATGACCGACCTGCCCCGCCGCCGCGTCCTTCTCGGCGGCCTCGGCCTCGCCGCGACCGCGGCGCTAGCCGCATGCAGCCGCCAGGCCCCCGCTCCCGGCGGCGCCACGTCTACCGGAAGCGTAGGCAGCACGGTCGGGCCTGCCGCAACTTCGGTGCTGGCCGCCGGCCAAAAAGTGGTGCGCGAAACCATCGTGGCCAGGCCGGCCACCCTCGATCTCGGCGGCCCGACCGTCGCCACCTGGGCGTACGACGATGCACTACCCGGCCGGGTGCTGCGCGCCACCGCCGGCGACACCCTCGAGATCACCCTGGACAACCAGCTTCCGGCGGAGACAACCATCCATTGGCACGGCATTCGCATCGCCAATCACGCCGACGGGGTGCCCGGCCTCACCCAGGACCCGGTCACGCCCGGCGAAAGATACGTCTACCGGTTCACGGCGCCCGACCCGGGCACCTACTTCTTCCATCCACACGTCGGGGTGCAACTCGATCGGGGTCTGTATGCGCCGTTGATCATCGACGACCCACACGAGCCCAGCGGCTACGACACCGAATGGGTCGTCGTCCTCGACGACTGGATCGACGGTACCGGCACCACCCCCGACCAGGTGCTCAAAGACCTCACCGCCGGCGGCGGCGATGGCGGCATGGAAATGGGCTCCATGGGCGGCATGGATCACGGCGCCATGGGCGGCATGGGCAGTGGCGCGGCGCCGTGGGGCGACGCCGGTGACGTCACCTATCCATACTTTTTGATCAACGGCAAGGTACCGGCCGCCCCGGATGTGCTCGCCGCGAGGCCCGGGCAGCGGGTTCGGCTGCGCATCATCAACGCCGCGTCGGACACGATCTTCACCGTCGCGCTCGGCGGACACCGCATGACGGTCACGCACACCGACGGCTGGCCCGTACAGCCCACCGATACCGACGCCTTGTATATCGGCATGGGCGAACGATACGACGCGATCGTCACCCTCAAGGACGGGGCCTTCCCCCTGGTGGCCCGACCGTTCGGCAAGACCGCCGGCGGTCAGGGCCTGGCCCTGATCCGCAGCGGGGGCGGCGCCGCCCCCGCTGCGGATGTCACCCCCACCGAACTGGGAGGCCGAGTGCTGATCGGCTCCGAGCTCACCCCCGCCGACTCGGCCCGGCTAGCCGACAGGAAGCCGGACGCCACCGACCGGCTCACCCTGCAAGGCTCCATGAACCCGTACCAATGGGGAATCAACGGCGCCCCCTACGGCAAAAACCAACCCCTGAGCGTCGCCGCCGGGCAGCGACTGCGCATCGACGCGGTCAACATGTCGATGATGACCCACCCGCTGCACGTGCACGGCCACACCTTCGCCCTGCCCTCCGGGCTACGCAAAGACACCGTGCTGATGGCGCCGATGCAACGCATCCCGATCGACCTGGACGCCGACAATAAAGGAAACTGGATGATCCACTGCCACAACATCTATCACGCCGAGGCCGGCATGATGATCGCCCTGAAGTACACGTCATGAAATACGCGATTCCCCGCCGCCGTGTCACAACCACGGCCATCGTCGCGGTCGCGGCCGTCACATTCGGGCTGCTCGCAGCCTGCACCGCCGCACCGGCTGCCACCGCTGGGGCGTCGGGCGCGGCTGGCACCTCTGAGCCCGCACCGTTGCTGATGCACATCCACGGGGCCATGCGCGATCCGGCCACCGGCGATCTGCTGCTGGCCACCCACGCGGGCCTGTTCCGGCAAACCGGCGACAGCCTCGATCAGGTGGGTCCGTCCATCGATCTGATGGGTTTCGCCATCGGGGCCGACGGCACCTTCCACGCCTCCGGCCACCCCGGTGCCGGCGTCGACCTGCCCCAGCCCGTCGGGTTGATCACCTCGAAAGACTCCGGGCAAACCTGGCAGATCGCCTCCAGGGGCGGCGAATCCGACTTCCACGCACTGACCGTCGGGCCGGACGCTGTGGCCGGCTTCGACGGCGCGCTCCGTGTCTCGGAAGACCGCACTTCATGGACCGTTCGTGACATTCCCGCCCCGCCCCGCACCCTGGCCGCCTCCCCGCAGACCGGCATCCTGCTAGCCACCACAGAGGCGGGCCTGCTCCGCAGCGTCGACAATGCCGTCACCTGGCAAGCGCTCACGCCGCCGGAGACCGCCGTCCTGGTCGCCTGGGCCGACGAACAGACCATCGTGGCCGCCACCACGACAGGCCGCCTGGCCACCAGCAGTGACGCCGGCGCGACCTGGACCCTCGGCCCGAACGCCCTCGGCGCCATCGACACACTCTCCGCCCGGCGCGACGACAACGGGCGCGTCGAGATCATCGTTTCCATCGACGGGGCAGTACTGAAAACCACCGACGCCGGCGCCAGCACCGACACACTCGTGCCGTGACAGAAAGACGGCGCCCGTCGGTCCGATCCGACAGCGGTGCACACCGTCAGTCGGCCATTGGTGCCGAGTCGCGCTAGCGAGATTTTGTACTATCACTGATAGTGGTAGTAATCCGCGACGAATGGCGAGGCAGGTCATCCGTCGACCCCGATCCACCGCTACCAGTTCCGATGCACAGCAAGGAAGCCATGACTAGCATTTCCCGGCGACAGGTACTACTCGGCGGAATCGGCCTGACCGCCACAGCCGCGCTGACAGCATGCTCCATCGGTGGACCAGGTGCCCTCACCACGACGGTCACCGTGCCGCCGACCACCGATCCCACGATCCCGACCGGGCAAGTGTCCGCCAGCTCCCTCACCGCGACGACCACCGCATCCGCACCGGTCAACAGCGCGGCCGCATCGACCCAGACGGCCCGGATGACGATGACGCCGGCCGCCGGCGCCACCGGCGTCGCCCCGGCAGGGCCAATCACCGTCACGGTGTTCAACGCCGCAATCGACGAGGTCACCCTCACCGGTGCTGACGGAGCAGTCATCGCCGGAACCATCGCCGAGGACAAACACACCTGGACCGCCACCGATCGCCCGAAATACGGGGTGAAATACACGCTGACCGGCACCGCGACCGCTTCCGACGGCAGCCGCCAACCGCTCACCGGCACCTTCACCACCGCCGAACCGGCTGAAACAATGCGGGCGGCGGTCCAGATCCCCAACGGACAGACCGTCGGTATCGCCGCACCGATTATCGTCACCTTCGCGGCCGCAGTCTCCAACCGCGCCGTCGCCGAAAGGAACCTGCACGTTACCGCCACCGACGCCAATGACCAGCCAATCGAGATTGAAGGATCCTGGGGCTGGATGCAGGACGAAGACATCCAAGGAAACGGCACCAAGCAGTCCCGCGTGCACTTCCGGCCCAAAAAATACTGGCCCGCCGGGACCAAGGTGCACCTCGAGGCGAACCTGTATGGAGTCGACTACGGCGACGGCTGGGGCCGCGAAAGCGTTGTCCGCGACTTCACCATCGGACCCGCACTGAAAGTGGTCGCGAAAGTCTCCTCCCATCGCCTGCTGGTGGTCGAAGGCGACAATGTCATCGAAAACTTCCCTGTCGCCTACGGCGTGCCCGCCTCGGTCGACGACGGGCGCACCACCGTGTCCGGCATCCACGTCATCACCGAGAAACTCGACCTGAAGATCATGTGCAACCCGAAATACGGCTACTGCGGATTCAAGGCCTACTGGGCGGTGCGCATGAACAACAACGGCGAATTCATCCACGCCAACCAGGAAGTCGCAGACAAGGGCCTGCTCGGCAAGGAAAACGTCTCGCACGGCTGCGTCAACATGAGCCTGAAAGACGCCGAAACGTTCTACAACATGGTCTACTACGGCGTGCCCGTCGACGTCGAAGACACCGGCGTCCCCATGACCCAAGCCGACTACATCTGGGACTGGACCGTCCCGTACACCCAATGGAAGACCTTCTCCGCCGTATGAGCCGCGCCTCAACCGCCACCAGGAACAGCTCGCAAGCCCTGGTATCCGTTGCAAGTTCGTTGCCGATCCAGTTATTGCCCGGCCGGCCGGTGGGTAACGTCGAAGACACAGTGATCGGCTAGTCGGAGGTGCACCATGGACTCCCGGATGCGGGCATCTGACGCCGAGCGGAACCACACCGTGACGGTGCTCCGCGAAGAGGTCGGGACCGGCCGGCTCACCCTCGACGAGTTCTCACAGCGCGCGGACGCGGCGTATCGTTCCCGCACCATCGGCGAACTCGCAACCCTGACCCTGGACCTACCGTCGCCCGCAACGCCACCCGCACCACCGCGATCCCGAAGGGTGCCGCAGGCGGTCGTGCTCATCGCGATTGCCGTCGCGCTGGCCATCACGTTCGCCGTCATGTCGGGCCGGATCGGAATCGGCCCCATGGACGGTCCAACGATGGACCGCATGATGACTCAGATGATAGACAAGTAGTCGCTGGACCGCGGTGTATCGGCCACCTTCATCGCAAGGGTCGCGTCGTTAGGGAAGCGCTGATTTTTGGTGTCGTTCGGGGTCGGTATTTCCGGACGTTCTGCCTGGTGTTTTCACCGGTTTGTGGTAGTTGACCTGGTAAAATGGGTGAATGAGTGGATCGCAGCCGTCGTTTACCGATATCGAGTATTCGCGTCGCCGCCGGGTGACGAAGCGTCAGGAGTTCCTCACCCGGATGGATCAGGTGATTCCGTGGGACGAGTGGGTTGCCCTGGTCGAGCCGTACTACTTCAACAGCAAACGCGGTCGCAAGCCGGTGCCGGTCGAGACGATGCTGCGCATGTACCTGTTGCAATCGTGGTTCAACTTGTCCGATGAGGCCGTGGAGGACGCGGTGAACGACTCGTATGCGATGCGCCAGTTCATGGGTCTGGACTTCACGACTCGGCAGGTTCCTGACGCCACGACGCTGCTGCATTTCCGGCACCTGATCGAAAAGCACCAGTTGGGCAAGGCCATGTTCGACGCGATCAACCGGGTGTTCGAGGCCAACGGATGGATCATGCGCGGCGGTACCGTGGTCGATGCGACGATCATCGCCGCACCCGCCTCGACGAAGAACGCCGAAGGCGCCCGGGACCCTGCGATGCATCAGACCGCGAAGGGCAACCAGTGGTTTTTCGGCATGAAAGCCCACATCGGGGTGGATGCAGGCACCGGCTATGTGCATACCGTCACTGCGACGGCGGCGAACGTGTCCGATGTTGTCGAGACGCACAAACTGGTCCGCGGCGATGACGAGGTCGTTTACGCCGATTCCGGGTATCGCGGCATCGACAATCGCGGCGAGGTCACCGGTGACGGGCACCTGTCGATGGTCGAGTTCCGCATCGCGGCGCGAAAGAGCCAGCTCAAGGCCATGGCTGCGCCGGATAGGGCCGAGCAGACCCGGCTCGCGTCGGTCCGGGCGAAGGTCGAGCACCCGTTCTTGATTTTGAAACGGGACTTCGGCTTCACCAAAACCCGTTACCGAGGCATGGCCAAGAACCTGAACCGGCTGCATGTCGCGTTCGCCTCCGCGAACCTGTTGATGCGGGCCCGGGCCGTCGCGATCCAGGCCGGGTAGACGGTCTGAGTCCCCCCGGGTTTGGTAGAGGGTCTTGTCCGAAAGGATGGGGCTGTGCCCACGAATCCGAGAAAGTATCCGGCTGAGCTCAAGGAACGTGCCGTTCGTCTGGTGCGGGAGGCGATGAGCGAGGATCCCGAGTTGTCGAAGAACCAGGCGGTGAAGCGGATCGCGCCTAAGGTCGGGGTGGTCGCCGAGACGCTGCGCGGCTGGGTCGACCGGGCCGATGTCGATGCGGGGCTCAAACCGGGCACCACGACTGAGGCTGGCAAGCGGATCAAGGAGTTGGAGAAGGAGCTGCGAGAAGTCAAGCGCGCCAACGAGATCCTGCTTGCCGCGTCAAGTTTCTTCGCGCGGGAGCTCGACCCGCGACTTCCGTGGTAGTCGCCTTCATCGACGACCACAGGCACAGGTTCGGGGTCGAGCCGATCTGTCGCGTGCTCACCGAGCACGGGCTCAAGATCGCCCCGTCCACCTACTACGCCGCCCGCAACAGGCCCTTGTCGCCCCGTGCGCTGCGCGATGGCAAGGTCCTGGCCGAGATCAATCGGGTCGAGGCCGCGGCCCGTGGCGGCGTCTACGGCGCCGAGAAGGTGTGGCGCCAGCTGGCCCGGGAGAACGTGCTCGTTGACGGCACGCCGGTCGCCCGGTGCACCGTGGAACGGGTCATGCGTGAAAACGGGATCGTCGGCGTGCTCCGGAAGCGGACGGTGCGGACCACGATCGCTGATCCGGCCGCCCAAAGGCCCGCGGACCTGGTCAAACGAGACTTCACCGCCGACCGGCCGAACCGGCTCTGGGTCGTCGACTTCACCTATGTCGCAACGCTTTCCGGCTGGGCGTACGTCGCGTTCGTGCTCGACGTATTCTCCCGCATGATCGTCGGCTGGCGAGTATCCCGCTCGATGCGCACCGACATGCCCCTGGATGCTCTGGAGATGGCACTCGCGAGCCGATACCGCAACGGGCACACCGTGTCTGGGCTGATCCACCACAGCGACGCCGGGGCCCAGTACACGTCGGTGCGCTACACAACCCGGCTGACCGAGGCCGGGCTTTCCGCGTCCATCGGCACCGTCGGCGACTCCTACGACAACGCCCTCGCGGAGACGACGAACGGACTCTACAAGGCCGAATGCGTCTACTGGGAAGGCCCGTGGCAAGGAGCCGACGACCTCGAGCTGGCCACGCTTTCCTGGGTGCACTGGTACAACCACGAGCGCATCCACTCCGCCCTCGACTGGGTGCCACCCGTCGAGTTCGAGGAGAACTACTACGATCGTCAAACCACGACCGACGAGCAACCGCTCGCCGGCTGAAAACACCCTCCAACGAACCCGGGGGGACTCAGTCGCGGAGCCCTGCCCGAAACCTGCCGGCAGGCCCCTCAACAGGAGCGAAACACCAAGCCACGCAAGATGATTCGTCGAAGTCGCCCCTAAAACCACCCAAATTGACGCCATGACACGACCGAGCCGTCAATCACCCAATAGATCAGTGCTTCCTTAGGCACGGTCTGGCGTGGCGTGTTCGATGATGCCGCATACGCCGCCGGTGTCGGTGAGGTGTTCTTCGGCGTTCGCGCGGGTGTCTGTGAGGGTGCGGCGCAGCTGGCGTAGGTCGCTAATGGTGCGGTCGATGCTGTGGATGCGCTCGTCGAGAAGGCCGATTACGTGGCGGCAGGGGGTGGTGCCGCCGCGGCGCAGGGCCAGAATGTCGCCGATCTCATCTAGTGCCAGACCCAAGGTCTTGGCCTGGCGGATGAACCGCAGGACCGTGATGTCGTCGTCGGTGTAGAGCCGGTAGCCAGCCTTGCTGCGCCCGGCCGGTGACAGGAGTGCCTTGGCTTCGTAGACCCGCAGAGCTTTGCGGGACAGCCCGGCAGCCTCAGCGGCCTGCCCCATGGTCCAGGTTGCGGCCTCGCCGGAAGTGGTAGATGTCACGTGATCGCCTCCCTGGCGTCGAGGCTACGCGCCTTGACCTGGCCCCTGGGGCAACCCCATACGGTGGCGGTAGTGGCACAGAAACCGCGCCACACCGCCACGGCAGGGCGGCGGATGGGGAAGGAAAACCGTGATGAGCAATCTTGTGACGCTGCGGGTCGAGGGCATGGATTGCGGGGCGTGCGAGCGGCGGCTGGCCATCGTATTGGGTCGCCTGGATGGGGTCGGGCACGTGGACGCCGACCACGCCTCCGGACTGGTGCGGATGCGGTTCGACGCCGCCTGCACCAGTGCTGAGGCGCTCGGCCGACAAGCCGTGGGGCGGATCGAGGCCGCGGGGTTCACCGTCCCCGGCGGGCAAACCCAGGTCGAGTCATCGTGAGCGGGACCGCCTTAACCGAAGAGTCCGACGCCCGCGGCTGGACCGTGGAACCGGCCGGCGAGGCGGGGCAGGCGCGGATCCGGGCTCGGATCGCGGGACTGCACTGCTCGTTGTGCACCGGCACGATCGAAAAGGCGCTGGGCCGCATGGATGGGGTCGGCCAGGTCGCGGTCAGCTTGACCCATGAACAGGCCCTGGTCGACTACGACCCCGGCGTCATCGCCCCCGAGAAAATTGTGGGCACACTGCGGGACATCGGCTACCAGCTCTACGATCCGCGCAAACTCCGGCCCTTCGAACAGGAAGAACATCAACTCGTTGCCGAGGGGCTGCGGTTACTGACCGCGATCGCCACCAGCCTGGCCGCGATCGGGTTGATCGCCACCGTGACCGGGATCGCGTCCATCCTTGTCCCGCTGAGCGTGGTCGTGGTGATGGTGCCGGTGGCGTTCGTGATCCTTCGCAAGGCCGGCACCGGGCTCGCGGTGGCCGGATCGGCGGGAATCGTGGCCCCCGGGGTGGCCGCGCTGGTGCTACGGGCGGTCGGGCTGGCTGGCCCGGCATGGCTACCCGGGTGGCTGACTCTGGGGCTGGCGCTGTTCATGGTGGCCGGGGTGGCACGGCGCATCCTGGTGATGGCCTACCAGTCGGCCCGCCGAGGGATTTTGAACCAGCACGTGCTCTTGGAGGTCGGCGCGTTCGCAGGCATCGCCGGCGGCGTGATCGGCCTGTCCGGGGTGTTTCCCCGGTACCCGACCGCGGATTTCTTCGCCGTGGCGGTCCTGGTCGCGACCTACCACATCTTTTCCGAGTGGCTGGCGCTGCTGGTCAAGACCCGCTCGTCGCAGGCGGTGTGCAAGCTGCTGGACCTGCAACCCGACCTGGCCACCGTGCTGCGCAACGGAGCCGAGGTGCAGGTGCCCGTCGACCAGATCGTCGTCGGGGAAAAGCTGAGGGTCCGCCCGGGTGAACGGGTCCCGGTCGATGCCCGCGTCGTGTCGGGCTATTCCACGCTCGACCTGTCGCTGGTCACCGGTGAGCCTGTTCCCGTGGAGACCACGGCAGGGCAGCAGGTCGTCTCCGGGGCACTCAACGGCACCGGCACCCTGCTGCTGGCGGCCACCGCCGTGGCGGGCGAGAGTTTCCTGGCCCGGGTCGTGCGCCACGTGGAGGACGCCCGCGCGCTCAAACCCGGCATCTTGCACCTCGTGGACCGAGTGCTACGCGTTTACACCCCCACCGTGCTCGTCGTGGCCGGCCTCGCCCTGGCCGGCTGGCTGGTCGGCAGCTGGCTGCTCACCGGGGCCGTCGACGTGCAACGGGCGGTGTTCGCCGGGCTATCGGCGCTGGTGATGGGCTATCCCTGCGCCGTCGGCATCGCCGCACCGCTGGCGATCGTGCGCGGCGCCGGCGAGGCCGCCGATGCCGGCATCATCATGCGCACCGGGGAGGCATTCCAAACCCTGCGCAACATCACCCACGTCCTTCTGGACAAGACCGGCACACTAACCCACGGCCGCCCCATCGTGGTGGGGATTCACCCGGCACCGGGCGTGGCAGCCGATGAGCTGCTCAAAGCCGCCGCGGCCGCCGAAACCGGCTCGGAGCATCCGCTGGCCCGCGCCATCGTCATCGCCGCCGACACCCGCGGGCTCGAGGCGCCGACCCCGGAGGCGGACGGATTCCAGGCCATAGTCGGATTCGGGGTCACTGCCCGCGCCGGAGGTCAACTACTGCTGGTCGGCCGCCCGGCGTTCCTTACCGCCGCCGGCCACGACCTGGCCCCGCTGGACAGTCTCATCGACGCCTCGGAGGCCGAAGGGCACACCGTCGTTGCTGTCGCACGCGACACTCAGGTGTTGGGAGTGATCGCGCTGGCAGACACCCCACGGACCGAGGCTGTCCAGGCAATAGCCGCGCTCCGCCGGGCCGGCATCACCCCGGTGCTGGTCACCGGCGACAATCCTCGCGCCGCCGCCCACATCGCCCGCGAGGTGGGGATCACCGACATACACGCGCAGGTACTCCCGGCAGGAAAGTCCGCGCTCGTCGGCCGGTATCAGGCCGCCGGGGCGACCGTCGCCATGGTAGGAGACGGCATAAACGACGCCCCCGCCCTGATGCGCGCCGACGTCGGCATCGCCATGGGATCCGGCACCGACATTGCCACCGAGTCTGCCGACATCGTCCTTGTGCGCGCCGATCTGTGCCTCATCGACACCGCCCGCGCTATCTCGCGTCGCTCGTACCGGCGGGTCCGGCAGAACGTGGGCCTGGCCTTCGTCTTCAACGGACTCGGCATCCCGTTCGCGGCCACCGGGCTGTTGCACCCCGTCTGGGCGATGGTCGCCATGGCCGCCTCGGTCACCGCGCTATTCGTCAACTCAATCGGCGGCCGGCCGGGACTGTTGTTCGAGGCCATCGGCAGCGTCGGCCGCCGACCCCGCGAGTCGATCGCCGTTGCCGCAAGCACCGGCCAAGTCGCGCCGACCGACGGGCAGTGATCGTGTCCCACCAAACCACTCTCCGGGATACCGCGATCCGGCCGGCTGCGCCGCGTGGGCTGCTGGCGCTGCTGACCGCGGCCGCGTTCCTGATCTTCGCGCAAGCTTTCATGATCGCGCCGATCCTGCCCCACCTAGCCAACGTCTTTCACACCGCGCCGGGCGTCGTCGGTCTGGCAGTACCCGCGTATCTGGTGCCCTACGGAGCGATGACACTGCTTTGGGGCCCACTCTCGGACCGTCTGGGCCGCCGACCCGTGATCCTCGGCTCCCTGGCCGCGTTCACCGTGCTGACCGCCGCGACCGCAATCGCACCGAACGTCGGCACCTTCATCGGGATTCGCCTCGCCACCGCGATCGGGGCCAGCGGGGTAGTGCCAATCTCGCTGGCCCTGATCGGGGACCTATTCCCCTTCCACAAACGAGGCCACGCACTGGGCTGGCTGTTCGGCGGGATGGCGGGAGGGATCTCGGCCGGCGCCGCCGGCGGCGCCCTGGCCGAACCGCTCATCGGATGGCCAGGGCTTTTCCTCACCGCTGCTTCGGCCGGGCTGGTGCTCCTAGCCCTGGCCTGGGCCACCCGTACCGTGCCACCCACGCCCGGCTCCGGGGCGATACTTCGACCGCGCGGGATCACGGTCAAATACCTGGCCCTGCTGCGCAGCGCTCGCGGCCGCCGCACCTACGGCTACGTGCTCATCAACGCGCTGGTGCAATCCGGCATCTACACCTGGCTCGGGGTGTATCTGCAGGACCGGTTCGGCCTCGACGAGGGCGGAATCGGGCTCGCCCTGCTCGGCTACGGCATCCCCGGCTTCCTGCTCGGCCCCTTCATCGGCCGCCTAGCAGACCGTTACGGCCGCGCCCGGATCATCCCCGCCGGGGTAGCCCTCACCGCGGTGTGCGCCCTGCTACTCGCCACACCGCTATCCCGTCTCGGGGTGCAAGCCACCATCGTCGCCCTGTCCCTGGGCTACGACATGACACAACCACCGCTAGGCGGCATCGTCACCGACCTGCCCGGTCACCGCGGTCTGGCAATGGGCCTCAACGTCTTCGCCCTGTTCACCGGCATGGGCCTGGGTGCCCTGGTATTCCAGCTACTGCTACCCGCGGGATTCGCAGTCGCCCTGACCATCTTCGGCACCTTCGCCCTGCTCGCCGCAGCGGCAGCCATCATCCTGTTCCGCGACGAACGACCCCAAACCACCCGCGCCGGGACTGCGGCGTAGCGAGACGCGGCCCCCGCCACTTCCGCAGACGAATACCGCAGCTTGTGGACGTGGGGCGCGGGAACGGAACTGACCACGAGGCCGTAGACCGAGATGTCAGAGAACTCCACTCCACCGGCGCAGCAGTCCGACTTGTGCACTGTGTCCCTTTGCGCCCGGGCTACGGTTTTCGGAACAGCTTGACATTCTCCTATAGGGGAGGGTTGAGACTGTCGGAGTCAGTGGCTCGCGATGGGGTGCTGATTCACAGGGCAGGGACATGCCTGGCCGGTTGGGAGGAACATTCATGACGACAAGTTCGAAAAGGGGCGGCGGGGCGGCGGGGCTCGGCACCGTCGGCCTGCTGCTTCTTCCGGTGGTTTGCTGCGGCGTTCCGTTCCTGATCGCTGCCGGAGTTTTGGGCGCTGTCGGGTCGGTTGCCGGAAGCCCGTGGGTGATTGCGGCAGCGGCAGCAGCTGTGGCGGGGGTGATCGTGGCGCTGCTGCGTCGTCAGGGTCGGCGACACGGGCAGGTCGACGACTGCTGTGTGCCGGGGACGGCCGCTGCGGTCCCGGACACCTCCGACCGCGCGCAGACGTTGCAGCCGTGAGGGCGCGTCGGTCAACTCCGCGGTCGCCGCTCCGTGGCCGACCCGGGACGAAACTGATGATCACGGCCGGCGTATTAGTCAGCGTCGGACTCAGCCTGGCCGCGTGCGGCACAACCCCGACGGCCCAGAACCCGGCGGCCGCCGCGCCGGCTTCCGCGTCGGTTGCTGTCCCGTTCACTGCTCGGACACTAGGCGGTGCGAAGGTCGCGGTGCCCGCGTCAATTCCCAGCGTGGTGTATTTCTTCGCGATCGGTTGTGCCTCGTGCGGGCCCACGGCGAAGGTGCTTGCCGACGTTCAGAGAAGTAGCCCGCAGAAAGCCAATTATGTCGCCGTTGATGTCGCTTCCTATGAGGCGGGACCTGACGTCGAGGCATTCCTCGCTAAGTACCAGGCGTCCGCGATGGCTTATGTGATCGATACGAATGCGCATCTGATTGACGCCTACGGGGTGCAAAATCTGGGCACCGCGATTGTGTTGGATGCGGCCGGCCGTGTGGTGTTTCGCGGGGTGGAGCCGGACGCGGCGCAGATCCGTGACGCCGTGGCTAAGGCTCAGGCGCGGTGAGTGCACTCCTGATTCTGGCGTTCGGGGCCGGAATGCTGGCCCCGGTGAATCCGTGTGGTTTCGCTGTCCTGCCGGCATTTCTCGCGTATGGCACCGGCACCGCTACCACGGGCGCTGCCGGCGGCGCATGGGCGCGCCTTGTTGGCGGGTTGAGGTCCGGCGTGGCCCTCACCTCGGGGTTCACCGGAACATTCACGGTGTTCGGTTTGCTGCTGGCCGCGGGCGCGCGACCGTTGATTGGCGCAATCCCGTGGCTCGCTGTCGTGCTGGGGTCCGGGTTGGTCCTGTTGGGTCTTGGACTGATTTTCGGCCTCCGAGTCCCGTTGGGGTTGACCGCCCTCAATCCGATGGGCCGGAATCGTAAAGCGGGCGGCATGTTCACTTTCGGGGTCGGCTATGCGATGGCGGCGGCGTCGTGCAGCCTGGCCCTGTTATTGGCGGTGGTCACCCAGGCTCTCGCCGGGACCGGGTGGGGCACCGTACTGCTGGTATTCGCCGCCTACGCGGTCGGTTCCGGCGTGCTCCTGATCACCCTTTCGGTCGTCACTGCGTTCGCGGGCACATTAATCAGCAGGTACCTGCGCCGATTGATGCCCTATATGAACCGGATCACCGGCGCGGTGCTGGCGCTGTCCGGCGGGTATCTCCTCCTATATTGGATACCCCAACTTTTCGGCGGCACACCTGGGACGGCATTCCTGTCGGGGATCGCCGGATACTTGTCGAACTGGGTGAGCGGCAACCAGATGTTGATCCTCGTGGTGGGCAGTGTGCTGGTCGTGATGATTTTGACCGGGGCGACGGTGCGCAGGATCACGTCCCGCCAGGCGGATTCAGCCGACGAATATCATCGGCCGGCCGATGACGGTTTCCGCACGCCTGCGGCAGACCCGGGGAATCATCAATTCTGACGCTCAATTTTCGTCTGCCTGTGTTATAAGAAGCTGCAGATTCGTTCGGGGTCGCAGCGGACTGGGTCTGCGGCGGCGACCGCTTCGTGGTACTCGGCGACGGTCGCACGAAGCGCTGTGAGTTCGGCGATCTGGCGGTCCAGGTTCGCCACTTGCCGGGCCAGCGAGATCACCACGTGTGCGCAGGGGGCGTCGCCTGCGTCACGCACCCGCAGGATCTCGCCGATCTGCGCCAGGGTGAGACCCGCAGCCCGACCACGACGGATGAAGTCCAGCCGCGCGACCGCCTCGTCCCCATAGTCGCGGTAACCGTTGGACGATCGATGAGCGTCAGGCAGCAGCCCACGGTCCTCGTAGAACCTGAGAGTCTTGGTGGTCAACCCGGTGGCCGCGGCCGCCTCACCGATACGCACCATGCATCTCCCAAGACGTACCCACGGAAATTCGCCCTTGACCTTCCACCATAGAGGAAGGTGCACAGTACGGGGAAACAGACCCGACGTCGCCACGCGCGGCCCATCGTCCCCGTATTGCCGCCTAGGAGGCATCATGTCCGAACCGTCTGAGTCCGCGTTCGATCTCGCGATCATCGGCTCCGGCGGAGGTGCATTCTCCGCGGCGATCCGGGCCAGCAACCTGGGTAAGAGCGTCGTCATGATCGAGCGGGGCACGGTAGGCGGCACCTGCGTAAACACGGGCTGCGTGCCTTCCAAGGCGTTGCTGGCGGCGGCGGACGCACGCCATATTGCTGTCGATTCGGGCAGGTTTCCCGGCATCGGCACGACGGCCGACCCAGTGAGCATGCCCGAGCTGATCGACGGCAAGCGCATGCTCGTGGACGCGATGCGATCCGACAAATACGTCGACCTCATCGGCGACTACGGATGGGAGCTACGGCACGGAAGTGCCGTCTTTGCCGGGACTTCTGCCGACCCGATCCTGCACGTCACGGTGAACGACCGGGTGGAGACCGTGCGCGCGGCACACTATCTGCTGGCCACCGGCTCGGCGCCCTTGGCCCCTCCGATAGACGGGTTGGCCGAGGCGGGCTATCTGACGTCGACGTCCGCAATGGAACTCGACGAGGTTCCGGAATCCCTGCTGGTTGTTGGCGGCGGCTATGTCGCCCTGGAACAGGCGCAACTCTTCGCCAGACTCGGCTCGAAAGTGACCATGCTTGTCCGCTCCAGACTCGCTTCGGCAGAGGAGCCGGAAGCATCCCGGGCACTGGCCGCCGTTTTCGCCGACGAGGGCATCCGGGTCGTCCTCCGGGCAACCGTGACCGCGGTCCGCACCGACGCCACCGGCGGCGTCATCGCAACCGCCATGGTCGATGGCGGACAAGAGGAGCTTCGGGGCAGCAAACTCCTTGTCGCGACCGGTCGGCGCCCCGCCACGGACGGCTTGAACCTCGCCGCGGTCGGCGTCGAAGTCGGGGCGAACGGCGAGGTCCTGGTCGACAGGACGCTTGCCAGCAGCAATCCGAGAATCTGGGCTGCCGGGGACGTGACCGGGCATCGACAATTCGTTTACGTCGCCGCCAACCACGGCTCCCTGGTCGTGGAGAACGCGTTCAACAATGCCGGCCGGGAGGTGGACTACCGGCACCTTCCGCGGGTCACCTTCACCAGTCCCGCACTGGCGGCCGTCGGCATGACGGACAAACAGGCCAACCAATCGGGCATCCGCTGCCAATGCGGGGTCGTTCCACTGGAATACATACCCCGTGCACTGGTCAACCGGGACACACGCGGCTTCATCAAGATCGTCGCCGACCACGACACCGGGCGCATTGTCGGCATCACCGCAGTTGCCAAAGACGCCGGGGAGATCGCCGCAGCCGGTGTCTACATCCTGGAGGCCGGCATGACCGTGGACCAGGTTGCCCACATGTGGAGCCCGTATCTGACCATGGCCGAAGGCATCAAAATCGCCGCGCAATCCTTCAACACGGACATCACCAAGCTCTCCTGCTGCGCCGCGTAGCCGGACCGGCACGCGAATAGAAAGGAACAGTTACCTTGTCCAGCACAGCGAACCTCGCCGAACGACTTGCCTCCACCGACACTGGCCAGGATCCCGACATCTGGCTGCCACTGCTGCGGCTGCTCGGAAAAGGTCAGCCCGTGCAGATCGACACCCTGGCAGCAGCCGCCGCCAAGACAATCCCCGAAATCATCCGGGCACTCGCCCGCGTCCCCGATACCGAGTACGACGACAACGGACGCATCATCGGCCAAGGCCTTACCCTGAAACCGACGCGCCACCACATCGAAATCAACGACACAAAGCTCTACACCTGGTGCGCGCTGGACACACTGATCTTCCCCGCAATCCTCGGCGCCTCGGCGCACGTCGAGTCCTCCTGCCAGGCGAGCGGCGCCCCCATACGGATCACCATCACCACCAGCGGAGTGACAAGCGTTCAGCCAGCCGGCGCGGTCGTCTCACTGGTGAACCCGGAAGACATGACCTCGGTGCGTTCCGCGTTCTGCAACCAGGTCCACTTCTTCGCCTCCGCAAAAGCAGCAGGACCATGGCTTGCCGCCCACCCCGGCGGCTCGATCCTGCCCATCGAGGACGCCTACCGGCTCGGCACCACCATTGCCGAAAACCTCCTCCCGGAGGCTCCGGAGCAGCCGCCGAGTAGCAGCGGTGCCGGTGCGGCCAGTTGCTGCTGCTGAAGCTGCACACCGATAGAAGAGCGATCGTTCGCACGTGGCCGCGGAGCGGGTCAGCGCGCGGCGTGCAGCTGGTACCGCGTGGCACGTTGTGTGTAGACGAGTCGTCCGAGGCTGGCGACGGCGGCGACCATCAGGGGCCAGTGCGGAGCGCCGGGTGAGGATGCCAGCTGGGCTGCGGCGAGCCCGAGCACAGCGAGGTCGATGGCGATCGCGGCGGCGCAGATCAGGGTGGCGGAGCGCTGTGGGAGGCGGGGGATGTCGGGGAGCCGGCGCGCGATGGGGCCGGTGGCCGCGACGGCGACGAGCCCGGCGATCACGCCGACGGTGAGCACGGTGGCGAGTGCCGGCACAGTGAGCAGGAGCGCGGCAGGCCTGCTTCCCGGACTGAGGGCGAGGAGCCAGAGCGCCCCGATGAACGGGCCGGTTGCCAGGAGTGTCTGGCTGGTGCGGCGGGCGTAGCGGTTCGTGAGGATCGGGGCGTAGGCGGAAGCGACGACCGCCGGCGGGCCGGATTCGGCAACCGCGATGCGCGCCGCTGCCAGGTCGTTGACGCCAGTGCGTCGATGCTCGGTGAGGGCGTCGTGCAGCCCGTCGCGTAGTTCGCTCATGGCGGCTCGGTAGTTGTGACGGGGCCCGGGAAGTCGGGCGGCGATCGCCGCCAGGTAGTCCTCGACCAGCGCGCTGGCGGCCGGGTCGACGCAGCGCGGTGGGTCGGCTATCCGGCGGCGGGCCATGGTTTGCCGCCGAGTATCGCGGTGACAGCGGAGGAGAAGTCGAGCCAGGCCGAGCGTTGATCGCTCAGCGCGCTGCGGCCGGCCGCGGTCAGTGTGTAGGTGCGGCGCCGGCGGCCCGCACCAGTCGACCAGCCGGAGCGGACGAGACCCTGGGATTCCAGCCGCTGCAGCGCCGGGTAAACGGTTCCGGTGGGCAGGTCAATCTTTCCGTCGCTGTGCGCGCGCAGTGCGTGGATGACGGCGTAGCCATGCTGTGGCTGGTCGTCGAGCACCGCAAGCAGCAGGGTATCCAGGTGACCCTTCAGTACCTGGTCTCTCATAGGTAGCAATGCTACGCCACCCGTAGCGAGGCGCTCCTATCGGAACGTAGTATTGGTACCTGTAGCAAGGCTACCTATATGGGATCGGGGCGTGCGGACATGGCGTGCGATGGTGTGCTGGCAGTAACGGCGGGGCTTCCTGCGAGCGAAATCGGGGGCAAAGCCGCGACCCTGGGCATTCTGGCTGCCGCAGGGTTTCCGGTTCCGTCCGGCATTGTGGTCACCGCCGCCGGGAATGCCTTGCCGGACGTGGAGTTGCAGTCCCGGATCGATGCGCTGCTCGCCGGGTGGCCCACGGCGAGTGTCGGGCCGTTCGCCGTGCGGTCCTCCGCGGCGGCGGAGGACCTGCCGGATGCCTCCTATGCCGGGTTGTACGAGACCTTCCTGAATGTGCCTCTGGCGGGCGTGGTGGCCGCGATTCGGCGCTGCTTTGCGGCCGCGGCATCGGTCCGGGTCACGTCCTACCAGCGCCACCGGTTCCCGGGCGGCGACTCCCGTAGCGATGACGCTTCCGGCGCACGGGTAGGAGCGGCCATGGCGGTGCTGGTGCAGCCGATGGTGGCGGCGGACGCGGCCGGGGTCGCGTTCACCGCGAACCCGGTCACCGGTGACCGCACAGAGACGGTGGTCACGGCGGTGCGGGGCCTGGGCGAACGGCTGGTCGGCGGGGAGGCGATCGGCGACGAATGGGTCATCCGCGGCGGGCAGGCGGTGCGACGCCGCGCGGGCGAGGACGCGATCGACGCCGACCAGGCGAAGGCGGTGTCGATGCTGGCCCGGAGAGTCGAGGCACATGTCGGTGTGCCGCAGGACATCGAGTGGGCCATCGGTGGTGACGACCTGATCCTGTTGCAGGCGCGGCCCATGACCGCGCTGCCCGACCCGGTGGAATGGACGCCGCCGGGGCCGGGGTTCTGGCAACGCAATTTCCGGATCGGCGAGTGGCTGCCCGAGCCAATGACGCCACTGTTCGCCGACTGGTTGCTGCCCCGGCTGGAGGACGGATTCCTTCAGGGTATGCGCGACACGGTGGGCACAACCGTGCCGTTTCGTTACGCGACGGTCAACGGCTGGTACTACAACGCCACCCCGAGCCCCAGCCCGAAGCTGCTGATCCACGCCCTCACCGAGAGCAAAGGACGGATGATTCCCGTGCTCTACAACGCGCTGCTGCGGGTGTTCCGGGACCCGGTCGGCGCCGACCGGAACCTCGTGGGCAAGCTGCATCGCCAATGGCGCGATACCGAGCTGCCCGCCTACCGACGCATCGTGAGTGACGCCGAGCACCGCGCCGCGACGGCAGAACCGGCCGAATTGACCCGGGCCATCGGCCAGATCAGCCAGGCCGCGGGCCGGTACCTGTGGTTCCTGGCCATTGTCGGCGGTTCCGCGTGGAAAATCGAGGCCTGCCTGGCTCGATTCTGCCGTGACCAGCGGCTGACGCCGCTACTTGATGGCGGTGTGCAGGTACTGCTGCGCGGACTGGCCGGGGTCACCACAGACCCGCCGCCACACGCCGTGACCAGCATCGACTGGTACCAGCCCACCCTCGGGGAACTCGGCAGTCCGGACGCCCCAGGATCAGCGGCCCGCCGGCGCGAGGACATCGCTGAGCGACGTCGCCGCGCCGAGACCGCATGCCGCGATGCGCTGAAAGGCAAGCCGCGACAGCTGCGGCGCTTCAACGCACTACTCGAGGTGGCTCAACGCTACGCGACCATTCGGGAGGAACAGACCCGCGACCTCACCCTGGGCTGGCCCGTGCTGCGCCGCTGCGCGCACCGACTCGGCGCGGACCTCGTCGACTCCGGGCGAATCACCGCCATCGACGACATCTATTTCCTCACCTGCAGCGAACTCGACAGCACCGACGCTGTGCACGAGCTCGCTCAGCAGCGCAGAGCCTCGTGGGAACGTCAGCGACGTCTGGCGGCACCGCTGACGCTCGGCCGCCCGCCCCGACTGTTCGGCGACCCCATCGCTCGCACCGTGGCCGCCGCCCGCGGAACCGATCCGATCCCGGCCGACGCCATAGTCGGGCAACCGGCCAGCGCCGGCCGCGCCACCGGCACCGTCCGCCTCGTCGCGGGCCCTGCCGACTTCGCCGCCTTCCGGCCCGGCGAGATCCTGCTGACCAAAGCCACCGCGCCGGCCTGGACCCCGCTGTTTGCCCGAGCCGCCGCCGTCATCACCGACGGCGGTACCCTGGCCGCACACGCCTCGCTACTTGCCAGAGAATTCGGCATCCCCGCCGTCGTCGGCACCGGCGACGCCACCACACGCCTCCACACCGGCCAACACGTCACCGTCAACGGCACCACCGGAATCATCACACCCCGAAACTCGTGATACCGGTCGATGAAACCCGACCGTTTGGGGATCGCCACAATAGGATCCTTCTTCGGCGTGATAGTCCTTGGCTGCCACTGCTGCGGGGGCGCTGGCTACCGGCCTTGCGTTGGCAGGCGCCTCTGACATGCCCTGCTGAAGTCAAGGATCTAGGCACCCGGAAAGGTTGTCGCAGTGGACCCGGTCGTGACCCAGTGGGGTAGCTCGTCAGCCGATTGTGGTTCCGGGTCGACAATATCCGCGAGTGCTCGCCATTCCTCGACATGGCCGGGGTCATGTCGCGGTCCCTCGGTGCGCAGCGCCTTCGCGAGATCCGATTGGTCGGGTGGGTCGAGGAGGGAGGGAGCGTGGTGGGCCTTGATCGTGAGGTCCCGCAGGAAGGTCTTGGCCTGGCTGTCGGGTACTGGGCGCAGCACCTCCCAAAGGAGGGGTGCGCGCCGTGGGGTGAGTTGGAGTGCGCCGTCCGACGTGAAGGTGAGCCCGTCGACGATGCCGAACCGGTAATCGGTCGGCCACAGGCCAAGGTCGTCGCTGGTGATTGCTGGCTGGATACCCACGGTCCTTGCGACGAACGTGTCTCGCGCTGCTCTCGCTCCGAATGCCTCGCCTATCGAGTGCTGGACGTCGGTGGGCTGGTTCGGCAGGTCAATCTGCTGCAGGAGCTGCGCCCAGGTGGAGGTGTGTGGGACCTCGTAGCGAACTTTCTGGAGGAGCGATTCGGGTTCCTGCGCGAGCAGGTTGTTCAGTCTGACTAGGGCCCATCGGCACCACAACAATGCGGCACCGACCACTAGCTGGATCATCTCAGCGGCGACGCCTGGCGGCTCGACGCGGCCGTGCCCGGTGCCGTGGGTGTTGCGGATTTCGTTCCCCTTGGACACCATCTTTCGGGCGGAATTGGCGATCTCCGCGACGCGACTATCTGCGGTCAGATCTTCCTTGTTGGCGCGGCGTTTGAGTGCTTCGTGGGCCTTCACCGTGAGAGGGTCGAAATCAGTGGTGGCGGATGGTTGTGGGGGTCCCGATGAGGAGCTGTCGAGTACGACTCGGGACACGGTCTCGACGAGTTCCTTGGCGGTACCGATCGCCAGGCTGCCGTCGGTGAATTGGACGGCGAGGCGGAGGCGTTCCAGTTGTATCTCGATCGGTGACCACGCCTGCGCTGGGAGCAGGGACGGCTGCGTCAATGAGAGGTCCACGCAAACAAGTGTGCACATGGACAGCTCTGCCGGTCAGAGGGCGGCGATCCAACGCATGAGCATGTTCCTGGTTCCGGCACGCGAATTGGCATTTGGGCGACGTCGCGGTGTCGGTTAATTGCCACCGCTCCCTGACAGGCACCGCGGTACTGCCAGGCGTTCAGGTGCATCGTCTCCAGCGGCGGCGCCTCATGCTCGCTAGGCACCGACACGCCGTGTGAACCAAGCAGACGTCCCAGTAGCCCAACCGGCTCCGAGACTTCGCAGCCCAGGCCAGAGTCGAGCCCGCGTAAGTGGATCTTGGTCGCCGATTGCCCCGTCAGGTGATGTGCACGGGCCCAGGGGCATACAACCGATACAGCGTTTGTCTCTCGGACCTAGTGTCCGTATGTCGATCAGTAAGAGTTACACGTCGGCATCGTCCATCATCGGTTGTGAATCGCGACGGTAAGTGTCGTGTTTTTGACAGCGGTTAGTGTCCGATGAGCATGGTTTCTCTTGCGGCGTCGACGGTTTCGGGTGTGAGGGCGTGGAGGTCGTTGACTGCCTGGATGCGCCGGATCTGGGTCAGGAGCCGGTCGACGAGGCGGAAGTTGCCGCCGGTGGTGCGCACGATCGCGGCGATGGCGGCGGCGCGGGCGATCCCGCCGTCGCCGGCTGGTTCGGTCGGGGCGGGGAGCCGGTGGTCGAGGACTGCGGTGAGCTCGTCCGGGCCCAGCGTGCGGTATTCGTGGGCGAAGCCGATCCGGCTGTAGAGCTGGGGGTAGCGGGCGAGCCGTTTCTCGATGCCGGGCATGCCGATCAGGATGACACCCATGTGGTGGCGGTCGTAGTAGTCGCGGACCTGTTCCAGGCCCGTGGCCTTGAGCCGGTCCGCCTCGTCGATGATCAAAAGTTCGGTGCGGCCGCTGGAGCGGGATTCGGTGTGAACGTAGGGGTCTACGACGCCGTGCTCGGCGTAGTCCAGGGCCCAGGAGATGGCCTGGCATATTCGGGGCAGGCCCTGGTCGATCTGCCGGACAGTTGCGGCGACGGTGGGTGTGAAGAACGCGGTGCGGGCTTGAAGGACGCGTTCGGGCACCGGGCCGAGTTCGTCGCTGAACGGGGTTCGCCATTGCTCGTAGGCGTCGGTGCCGGCGTAGGTGCGGGCGGAGAGGGTCTTGCCGACGCCGGGCGGCCCCCAGCACAGTCCGATGTAGCGGTTTTGCCGGACGGTGTCGGCGAATTCGGTGAAGCGGCGGTGTTCTCGGGTGTTGTGGAACGGGGCCTGCTCCGGCAGGGGAGGCGGCGGGCCGCCGAACTCGTCGAGCTGCCCGGTCAGGAATCGTCGGCCGTAGTCGCCCTTGCCCAGGAGCGTGTGCTTGGGGTCAGTCGGTGTCGGCGGCATACAGGTGCAATCGGTGTCGGGGCGGTTCGCCGGCGGGCCGGTCCGGTTCCGGTGCCGCGGGTTCCGGTGCCGCGGTGTCGGTCGGGGCCGGCGGGGTGTGGCGGGTGTCTGTGGGCAGGGCGTCGGCGAGGCTGCGGCGCTCGTGGAGCAGCGTTTTCAGTTCCTTGCGGCGCGCCGAGCGGGCCTGTTGCAGGTCTTTCAAAGTGACGGTTCCGGCGGCGAGTTCGGGGGCGATCGCCCGGCACAGGAACGTGTCGTCGAACCAGACGCGGATCTCGGCGGCGTCGCGCGGATCGTATCGGACGGTGACCTGTTCGCCGACGTAGGCGGCCAACACGGGCGAGACGTAGCGGGTGGAGGCGAACCGGATGCCGTCGCGCTGCACCTTCCGGGTCGTGGCCGCGGTCAAAAGCAGCAGGTCGATGTCCTCGGGATGCGCAGGCAGGCGCGGGATGAACCCGGCGGCGTTCCAGCGGTCGATCGGGGCCTGGCCGGTCTCGGAGTGCACCCGATGGTTGTAGTCGGCGACGATGAACCGGTGCAGCGCCGCGTCGAGTTCGGCGAGCGTGAGCGTCGGCGTGCTAACGGGTTTGCCGCCGTTGCCGTGCGGGATGAATCCGGGCAGGTGGGGCAGCAGCTCGGTCGTGATCGTGCCGTAGAAGCGTTCGATCTTGCCGCGGCCCTGCGGCACCCCGATCCGGGAGTGGATCAGTTGGATGTGCGTGTCCAGGCACACCCGCTCGAGGCGTTGCGAGGTGAAATCGGAGCCGTGGTCGCTGTAGAGGACATCGGGCAGGCCGCACACCGGCCATGCCGGGTCCGTCTTCACGCTGACGGCCTGGTGCAGCGCCAGCGCGGTCTGCTCCGCGCCCGGCGCTCCGATGAACACCGTGTACCCGGCGACGGCCCGCGAGTGGTCGTCCTCGATCACCGTCAGCCACGGCCGGGCCGGCTTGCCGTTCTCGGTGACGACGACGTCGAGTTCGGTGTGGTCGGCCTGCCACTGCTCGTTCGGCCGTTTCGCCGAGCGGCGCCACACGAGCTCGAACCTGTCCCGATACGCGGCGTCGCCCTTCTCGGCCAGGGTTCGCAGTCCGGGATCGATCCCGGCGATCACGGCCCGCACCGTGGAATAGCCCGGCGACGGCAGTCCCCGGTCGCGGGCGATGTCGGCAACCCGGCGGTGCACGAACGCGGTGGTCGGCGCCGGGCGTTGCAGCGCCAGCGCCTCGATGACCTCGACCAGCCCGGAAGCCACCCGACGTCGGCCCAGGTCGGCCCGCGACCGGCGGGCAAGGCCTGCCGATGACGGCTCGTCGCGGAACCGGGCGGCCCACCGTCCCAACGTGCGCGGGCTGACCCCGGCGTCGGCAGCGAGCCGCACCCAGGGGACGCCGTCTTGCGTGTGACGGCGCAGGACCACAAGCTTCTCCGCGGCACTGCGCTGTCGCCCCGTGCCGGTCACCGGTCTCAACCCGCCTTGAGGTCGCGGGCCAGGTGGCGGTAGATCGTGCCGCGGGACACGCCGAACGTCTCGGCGATCTGGGCGACCGTGTAGGACTTCTCGTCATACATCGAGCGTGCCTGCCGCGCCTTCGTCGGCGTCATCTTGAACCGGCCACCGCCCGTGCGTCCCCGGGCCCTCGCCGCGGCCAGGCCGTCCCGGGTCCGCTCGACGACCAGGTCGTGCTCGAACTCGGCGATCGCGGCCAGCATGTGGAAGAACAGCCGCCCGCCCGCCGTGGTCGTGTCGATGCCCTGTGAGAGAGCGCGCAGCCCGACCCCGGCGCCCTGCAGCCTGTCGGCGACCTCCTTGAGGTTTTTCACCGACCGGCCCAGCCGGTCCAGTTTCACCACCACGAGCGTGTCGCCCGACCGCACGTACTCCAGCGTCTTCTCCAGAGCCGGGCGCCGGGCCAAAACCCCGGAGGCGTGCTCGACGAAGACCTTCTCGCAGCCCGCCGCCGCAAGGACGTCCGTCTGCCCGTCCAGGTGCTGCTCCGCGGTCGACACCCGCGCGTATCCGACCAACGCCACCCCCGCAGTGTACCGCGAACGTGGCTCGCGGTACATAGCTCACGGACACGGGCCACGACACACGACACACCGTGCCGCGGGCTTGTCGACTTGATCAGTAAATGACGCTGTTTTGTGGTCGCTCCGTGGCGCGGTTAGACGCGTACCGTCTTGGATCGCATGAGTTACGAGACACAAAAGTTACGAGACAGTTCCCAGCAGCGATTGCCGGCCCGCAAGCGGGATCCGCACGGAACCGGATGCCCAGCCATAGGTGCTGGTGTGCAGCGCAAGCAGGGTCGTCGCGTGTATACCCCCAGGGTATAGTTGCGCGGACTATGCTAAAGCAACTCAAAGGAGATGTGGTGGACGCCAGCGAGCATCCTGGGGTGAACGAGCTTGCTCCGACCGCACGGCGATCGGTGGGGGCAGGCGTGAGTGTGAATGCTGCGCAGCTGCGTCGGAACCTGCAGGGGTGGCCGGCCCGGCGGTGGCTGACGGCCGCGGCGGTGGCTGTTGCCACCTTCCTCGTCGTGGGGATCCCGACCGATCTGATCGACACGCCGCTGTTCTCCCGCGCGGTACCGCTGACCCCGTGGTCGGTTCCTGTCCTCGTGTTGACTGCGGCACTGACAGGGACGCTGACGGCGACCTATGTCGGCCGCCCGTCCGGTGCCCGGCGCAGCACCGGCCGGCTCGGAGCCGTCGGCTCGCTGGCGTCGTTCTTCGCCGTCGGCTGCCCGGTTTGCAACAAGCTGGTGTTGATCGCGCTCGGCGCCAGCGGCGCGATTCGGTACTTTGCCCCCATGCAGCCCTATCTCGCCGCGGCCTCGATCCTGCTCCTGGTTGTGGCTCTTGTACGTCGCCTGATTTTCGAAGACTCCTGCCCCGTGCGGCCCGGGCGCGGGTGAAGCCTCGCGCCGCCCGGACCACCTACCGGCCCGATGCATCCTGATGCCAGCCAGTGTGATTGAATACCCCCGGTGGTATTTTTTGGAGGATGGGACATGGCGTTGAGCGATACGAAGTTTCGGATTGCTGTAGTGGCGTCGACGGTGGTGATAGGGCTCGCCATCACGGGCGGCGCATTATGGCTGACCGTCGGGCAGGCACCCGGCGCTTCTACGGGGCCTGGCTCTGCGGTTAGTTCGGCGGCAGCGAGTGCACCTGCCGTCCCAGATCTGGCGCGGCGCATCCCCGGGGACCCGCTGGCTCTGGGTTCGGTACACGCTCCGGTGGTGATGGTGGAGTATGCGGACTACCGGTGCCCGTTCTGTGCCGCGTTCGACAAGGAGACGCTGCCGGCGTTGATGAAGCGGTACGTCGATACCGGGGTGCTCCGGATCGAGTGGCGCGAGTTCCCCGTTTTCGGCCAGCAGTCCATCGATGCGGCGGTCGCGGGGCGCGCCGCCGCGCAGCAGGGCCTGTTCTGGCAGTACCATCACGCACTCTTCGCGCTCGCTCCTCGGATGGGTCACGCGGATCTCTCCCGGCAGGTTCTGATTGACACTGCCCGCACGGTGGGGGTGCCGAACCTGACCGCTTTCACCGCGGCGCTCGACTCGGCGAAGCTGCGCAGTCAGGTCATGTCCGATGCGGCTGAGGCGCAGGGGCTCGGCGCATCCGGAACTCCGACGTTCCTTGTGGGGTCCGAGCCGTTGGTCGGTGCCCAACCGTTGAGCGTGTTCTCGGAGGTTATCGACCAGCAGCGAAGGGCCGCCGGGCGGTGACGATCGGTTTCGCTGCCGCTTTCTTCGGCGGGGTGCTGACGCTCCTCAGTCCGTGCTCGGCGATGCTGCTGCCGGGCTTTTTCGCGTATGCGTTCGCGTCCAAACGCCGCCTCCTCGGCCGCACGGGTGTGTTTTACCTTGGGCTGGTGTCCACACTGTTGCCGCTAGGTGTGGCCGCCGCCTCGGTCGGGGTGTTCTTCAACGCCCACCGGTCCCTGGTGACGGCGGTAGGCGGGGGCCTGTTGATCCTATTCGGGATCCTCTATCTCGCCGGGGTTTCCTTCCCGCAGCGGCATGCGCGGCGCGAGGCGGGCACGAGCGTCCTCGGCGTCTATTTGTTGGGCGGCGCGAACGGATTGGCCGGCGGCTGCACCGGCCCGATACTCGGCTCGATTCTGACGATCGCCGCCATGGGCGGAAGCCCCGTGTATGGAGGTGCGCTCCTGGCCGTCTACGCCGCCGGCATGGCGTTGCCGGCTGCGCTGCTGGCGCTGCTCTGGGATCGGCTGCGGCTGGGACAGCGCCGCTTGCTGCGGACACGTCCATTGCGCATCGGCGGTTGGAGCGTCACGGTCGGGCAGGCTGTGGCCGGGGTGCTTTTCGTCGTGATCGGCTTGCTCATGATCGTCACCGACGGGACCAGTGATCTAGGCGGGCTGCTCTCGGCACAGCAGGACATCGGAGTCGAATCGTGGGTGCGCTCGATGAGTGGACCGGTCCTCGACGCCGCGGTGCTCGGCGCTCTTGCCGCCGCCGGTACCCTCATCCTCGTCGCCGCTCTGCTCCGGCCCCGACTCACTCGCAGCACAGCCGAGGCACGAGAGGCTCAGTCGGTGCGCGACGAACAGACGGAAGGTCATCGTGAGTAGAGAAGTGACGTTGATCCAGATCGGCGACATCCACGGGCACCTGTTGCCGCGTCCGAACCTGCGCTCTGACGGAACGGGCGGTAGCGAGGGCGGGCTGGCCCGCATGTTCACGCTGATCGACCGGGTCCGGGCCGAACATCCGGCAAACCTGCTCGCGAACACCGGCGACACCATCCAAGGCAGCGCTGAAGCTCTGTACACGCGCGGGCAGGCACTGGTGGAGGTGATCGACCGGTTCGGTGTGGATGCGTACGCTCCAGGGAACTGGGACTATCTCTACGGCAAAGAACGTTTTCTCCAGCTGTTCGGACCGGGCACCGGGGGTTCGGGTAACCGTTGGGGTGCGGTCGCGGCGAACGCCTACGATGCTGCGTCGGGCGACCTGCTGCTGCCGCCCCGGCGCATGGTCAGCGTAGGCGGCGTGCGCGTGGGGATTATCGGGCTGACCACGGAGCGGACTCTCGTCGCCCTCGGAGCGTGGGCAACCAAAGGAATCCGGTTCACCGGCGACGGAGCGGAGGTGCCCGGTCACGTCGCGGCTCTCCGGCAGGACGGCGCCGATCTCGTCGTACTGGTGTCGGAGTTCGGGCTGGCGAAGAACGTCCTGATCGCCGAACACCATCCCGGCATCGACGTGATCCTCTCGTCCGACATGCACGAGGAGACCCACGAGCCGGTGCTGACGACGACCGGGACTCTCGTGTCCGAGGTGGGTCAAGACGGTACCCGGCTCGCGCAACTAGACCTGACCGTCGGCTCCAACGGCGGGGTACGCGAGTGGCGATACCGACTGCATCGCATCGACGCGCAACTGCCACCTGACCCCGAGATCGAACGGCTGATCACCCGGTTGCGGTCCCCATTCGTGGACGGGGAAGGTCGGGAACCGCACCGGAACCCGATAAGCGAGGCGGTCCTTGACAGGCCGATCGACGAGACGGTCGGCCGTACCCTGATTGGGCTGCACCGGTCGAACTTCTCTCACCAGCCGGTCCCGGCCGTTGTCGCGGGGACCTCGTCCGACTTTCTGTCCACGGCGATCCGAGAGGTCGCAGCTACCGATGTCGCCCAGTTCCGGGGCTTCCGTTACGGCACCCACGTCGCGCCTGGCCCGATCCGTCTGGAGGACCTGTACCACTTCCTCGCCGTCGGTGCACAGATCGCCTGGACCACAGTCCGAGGCGAAGACCTCCTGAGCAACATTGAGGCATCGATCAATGGCAGCCTGAACCCTGACCCGTTTGCCTGGACCGGCGGGTGGATCCACGCCTACGCCGGCGTCCGCTTCACCCTGGACCCCTATCGCGAGAAGGGGGCACGCGCCCTCGGTGTCCAAGTGCAGAGATACCCGTCATCCGGCTGGGAGGACCTCCTCGAGCAGGCTGAGTACCGCTACGCGGGCTACTGGTTCCCGGCCGAGCCTGACCGGGTGGGCGGCATCACCGCAACGGGGCCGGTGAAGGTCCTACGAGAACCGGACGGCGCGCCACGGGACGTCACTGATGTGGTTGCCGAGTACTTGGCGCTGCAGGTGGTTCACGCCGAAGCTGGGCGGATCACCCTGCTGCGACCGTTGCCGGAACGGGTCGGCCGGGACCCGGAGATCCAACCGCTTGCAGGAGCGCACCTTAGAAGTTGAGGACGACGGCGCCTTCCCGGGCGTACTGGACCATTTGGTTGCGCGGCGACTCCAGCGCGATTCCCCGTTTCGTCATCTCCTCGATCATTCCGGCTGACTCTGCCGCGCTCCGGCAGGTGGAAACACGCACGCCTGCGGCGGCGAGCCGATCGATCCGCTCCCGGTATTCGACGCGCTCGGCCGTCTCGCCGGGGGTAGCGGCCAGCGCACTTTGGGCTGGCCCGAAGCAGAACACCTCGAGCTCCACGTCCTCCTCTTCAGCCGAGGCGATCCCCTCTGCCAGGCGGGAACCCCACCGCAGCGACGCATCATCGTCATGGAAGAGAAACACGACCGTTTTCGACATCAGGACCCTTTCGACAGCACGCCGACGCGGACAGCCCACGCCAGCAACCTGCCAATAATACCCGGGGTCGTATTTGCGGACCCTGAGGTTCCTATCTAGATTCGGCCGATGCGCCCCGCCGCCACTTTCGCGGCTGCGTTTCAGTGATACCCTAGGGGGTATGCAAGCGCGTGTTGAAGAGATCCCCATTGGCGCGGCCGCCGCTGCCATCCGAAATGGTGCGTTGGTCATCGATGTGCGGGAACCTGACGAGTACGAGTCGGGACATGTTCCCAGCGCCAGATCGATACCGGCGGCGACCGTTTCGAGCCAGTCTCGGCAGTTACCGAAGCGCGAGCCCGTCTATGTCATTTGCGCCGCCGGGAACCGCAGCCGAGCCGTCGCCGAGCACCTGGCCGGTCAAGGCTTCAACGCACTGACGGTCGTGGGGGGAACGCAAGGGTGGATCGCTGCCGGACACCCAGTGATCACCGGGCCTCACGCCGACCGCTCCTGACTTCTTCTAACCACTGGCCGCCCTACGGCAAGCCTCTCCAGATCAAGCGAATGGAATTCTGATGCCCGCCTCCATCCTCACCATCGAGACGCCCTCCCTCGGCGACCGCAGCTATCTCGTCCACGACGGAACGGTCGCCTTCGTCATCGACCCCCAGCGGGACATCGACCGGATGCTCAATGCTGCCGCGGACGCGGGGGTGCGGATCACTCACGTGTTCGAGACCCATGTGCACAACGACTACGTCACCGGCGGGTATGCGCTGGCGCGGAAGGTTGGGGCGCAGTATCTGGTGAACGCCGACGACGAGGTGTCTTTCCAGCGGACCCCGATCCGGGACGGCGACCTCGTGGAGGTCTCACCCGAGTTGCGGGTGCGGGCCATGCTGACCCCGGGCCATACTTTCACCCACCTCTCCTACGTGCTAGAGGGGGCCGAGCCTGTTGTGTTCTCCGGGGGGTCGCTGCTGTACGGGTCGACCGGGCGCCCGGACCTGCTCGGTGAAGCGCACACCGACGCGCTGGCGCACGACCAGTACCATTCGGCGCAGAAGCTGGCGACGGAACTGCCGCCGGAGACGAAGCTCATGCCAACACACGGGTTCGGCTCGTTCTGCTCCGTCACACCCAGCGGAGGCAACGCGACCGCCTCCACGATCGGCCAGGAGCGGATCGGTAACCCGGCGCTCAGCCAGGGTGAGGAAGAGTACGTCTCCGACGTCCTCGCCGGACTCGACGCTTACCCGGCGTACTACGTGCGGATGTCGCCGGAGAACGCGGCGGGGCCGTCGGCGGCGGACCTGAGCGAGCCGGAGCGTGCGGACAAGCAGGAACTCAAGCAACGCCTCGAGGCCGGCGAGTGGCTGGTCGACCTGCGCACCCGCACCGCCTTCGCGGCCGGGCACGTCCCCGGCACGTTCAACTTCGGTCTGGACGGTCAGTTCGTCACCTACCTGGCATGGCTCATCCCGGCCGGCACTCCGATCACCCTCCTCGGCGAGACGACGCAGGAGGTGGCGGATGCGCAACGAGACCTTGCCCGCGTCGGCATCGACCGGCCCGCTGCCGCTGCGACCGGTTCACCCTCCGAGTGGACGGATGGACCGCTGGCGAGGCTGGAGCAGGCGAGCTTCGCTGACCTGGCGCAGGTGCAGCACCACCGCCGGGTGACCGTTCTGGATGTGAGACGGAACGGCGAGTGGGCTCAGGGGCACCTCGCCGGCGCCGTCCACATCCCACTCAACGACCTCCTCACCCGCATGGACGAGGTGCCGGCAGGCGAGGTCTGGGTGCACTGCGCAAGCGGCTACCGGGCTTCCATTGCCGCATCCCTGCTCACGCGTGCAGGGCGCCGGGTCGTCTCGGTCGATGACTCCTTCGACCGGTCCGCCGCCGCAGCCGGCCTGGCTCTGGAAGCCGAGCACACCGCCGCCTGAGCTCACTCCTGGTGGGCGCTCATACCGGCGCCCACCAGCCGCTCCTCGGAAGGAACCCTGTGCTCGTTTTAGCCATCCCGCTCGGCCTGCTGGTCGGTATGAGTCTCGGTGCTCTCGGCGGCGGCGGCTCGATCCTTACCGTCCCGGCCCTGGTCTACCTGCTGGGCCAGAACCCCGCGGCGGCGAGCACGAGCTCTTTGCTGATCGTCGGTGGTACCACGCTGATCGGCATGCTGCCCCACCTGAGGGCGGGCCGTGTCCGGCTCGGCCAAGGCATCGTGTTCGGGTTGCTCGGCGTAGTCGGCACCTCCGTCGGCTCGTTCCTTGCCGCTGGTATCCCGGGGAACGTGCTGCTGCTGGCGTTCGCAGGTCTCATGCTGGTCGTCGCCGGCCTGATGACCCGCCGTCGGCGGGCCGAGACGCGTCGTACCGGCGGGCCCGCCACGGCACCCGAAGCTCCCCTCCTAGGGTTCTCGCCGTTTCGCTGCGATTGCCCTCGGGTGGTGATCCTGCTGCTAACCGCCACCGGCGTGGGCCTTCTCACCGGTTTCTTCGGCGTCGGCGGAGGCTTCGCTGTCGTCCCGGCGCTCGTGCTGGCATTGCGGTTGCCGATGCCGGTGGCTGTGGGCACGTCGCTGGTCGTGATCACCGTGAACAGCGCCACCGCCCTGGTTTCCCGGCTTGGCCACGGCGTGCAATTGAACTGGCCGCTGATCGCCACCTTCGCCGCCGCCGCGATCATCGGTAGCCTGCTCGGCAGTCGGATCACCGCCCGGGTCAGCCCGGCCCGGCTGAACCTGTGGTTCACCTTCCTGCTGATCGCCGTGGCGATCGCCACCGCAGTCAGCACGATTCTGCAACTGCACTGACGCTGCCCGTGAAGCGCCTCCCCAGGACCGGGGTCCGATCTTCACCTCACCCGCCCCGTTCTGGGACGCATCACTCCAGCCGCAGTGGCTCACGCCAGGGACACTGTCCGGCTGCGCACCATCGGCCCGGGGCGCTGGGAGCATCCGGTGCGCCTGAGCCTGCGAGCCGGAACATCGGCCGACGAACAAGGCCAAACTGCTTAAGCCGGCCTTTGCGTGCACGACTTGCACTACAGCGAGTCGAGGGCCGCCCGGAGTAGGGTGCCGGCCTCATCGGCGACCTTTTGCACCTCCGGTGACCCAGTCAGCTGAACCATCGTCTGCGGGTCGATCGCCTCCACGATGCTGGTTCCCACCGTGCCGGCGCCCCGGATGACGACATTGCAAGGCAGCAGGGCGCCGATCTGCGGGTCGGCCTTGAGCGCCCGCTGCGCGAGCTTGGGGTTGCAGGCACCCAGGATGAGGTAGTCGCCGACGGCGTCGGCGGCCTCAGCGCCGAGCTTGTTCTCGAACGTGCGACGCACGTCGATTTCGGTGAGGACACCGAAGCCTTGCTCGCTGAGAGCGGCCCGGACACGGTTGACCGCCTCAGGGAACGGCAGCGGGAGGGTGGTAGTGATTGTGTAGCCCATCAGGGTTCCTTTCGGTCAGGCCGCGCTGACGATGGCCATCATGCCAGCGTCTTCGTGGTCCAGGATGTGGCAGTGGTAGACGGTGCGGCCGGAGAAGTCCTCGAATGGGATCCGGACGCGGACGCTGCTGCGTGCGGGGACGTTCACCACGTCACGCCACACCGGCTGCGCCGACCCGTCCATCACCTGCATCGGCCACACGTGCAGGTGGATCGGGTGGTCCATCGGGCTCGTGTTGGTCAAGATCCATTCCTCCACGGTGCCCGCCGTGACGTTGGTGTCGATGCGGGCGGGATCGAAGGGGCGCCCATCGATCGTGAATGACATGCCGCCCATACCGCCCATGCCGCCGCGCATGCCGCCGGCCGTGCCGCCCATCCCCATCGCAAAGGTGAGCTGCCGGCGGGCGGCGATCGTTGCTGTGCTGAGGTCGCGAGGTTTCGGGTGGGGCGGTAGTGCGGGAAGGCCGGCAACCGTCGCGCCGGCGACGATGAAGGTGCCAAGCGTGACCGCCTGCTGATTGGGTTGCCCCGCACCGCTCATCATCCCGGACATGCCGCCCCGGTTCACGGGCAGAGTGCGAAGCGTGGAGGTACCGGTCGTGGCGGTCACCAGCAGGTCCGCGCGGTTGCCGGGTGCGAGTACGACCTCGCTCACCTCGGCCGGGTGCGCGGATCGGCCGGAGTCGATGCCGAGCAGCTGCAGCTGCTGACCGTCCAGTCGCAGCCGGAGATACCGGGCGGTGCAGGCGTTGACGATCCGCCACCGTTCGCGCTCTCCCGGCCGCACCACCATTCGTGGTGCGAGCTGCCCGTTCACTAGCACCGTGTCGCCCTCCCGGCCGATCATCCTCTCCATGGCCGTCGCGGCAGCGGGCTGCCCTGCGGCGTCCAGCGTGATGTCCGAGAGCACAAGCACGCGCTCTCGGGCGACGGGGATCGGTTTCGGGTCCTCCACGATGATCGCACCATACAGTCCGGCGAAGACCTGGTGGGCGACCATGCCGTGGTGGTGCGGGTGGTACCAGTAGACGCCCGGCGGATGGTCGGCGGGCAGCCGGTACTCGTACTGGAAGCTGGAGCCGGGCTGGATGGTGACGAACATGTTGTCGGAGTTGCCTTCGGGCGAGACGTGCAGGCCGTGCACGTGCAGGTTCGTCGGCTGCGGCAGCCGATTACGCAGCAGCACTCGCACCAGATCCCCCGGCCGGATCCGCCAGGTGGGGCCCGGCAAACCGCCGTCATACATCCACATGGCCGCCCTGCGGCCGCCGATCTGCGCCATCGCAGGTGCGGCAGTCACAGTCATGTTCAAAACACCGCCGCTGCTGGCTTGCACCGGCGGCTGCGCAAAAGCGCCTCCACCGCCTCGTCGCGGAACGGACAGGTCCGGGATGCCGCCGGATCCAAGCAGGCCGGCGGTGCCGCCGATGATACTCGCCGCGCCCAGACCGCCGAGGAGGAGGGCCTCGCGTCTAGTGATCGGCTTCATCCGTCGTCCCCGTCGGGGCCGGTGAACTCTCCCCGGTCCCGCTTCACGCTCAGCTCAGCCGGTCTGTACTGCTCACGCAACACCGGACGCCCGGGAGCCACCGATCCGCGGCGTCCGCGATCGCGCCGACGCGGTCCAGCCAGCATCCAGTAGAGGAGCACGAGCAGCAGCACAGCGCCAATGGCGATCAGGCTCCCTGAAAGCCACCCACCGTTCACGATCAACCCTGGAATCATCCGCGCTCTCCTCGCTGTCCGTTACCGACGCGCTGAAGCAGCGGCGTCATCGACGCGGCGGTCACCCGTGGCGCCAATCCTGTCTTTCGATGGCTCTCACCGGTCGGCTCTCCCCAGGTTGGAAACCCGCTCCTGATACTCCTCGCTGGTCAACTCGCCGCGTGCATACCGCTCATCGAGCAGGCGACGAGCGTCGCTACGTGCCGGTAGATTCCCCGGGCTCCCTCCGGAGTGTCTGGCGGACAGCAGCCGCACAACTAACACGACCAGAAGCACAACACCGACCACAATGACCAGCCACCAGCCGCCCATCCCGAAACCCATCATCAATGCGCCTCCTCCTCACTCATTAGCTCCGGCTCCGGGTGGCCACCGGCAGCACAGCAACCCGGAGCGGACTCCGCCACTGAACGCCCGGGTGAGGCCTCAGCGCCGACAGCACTGGCTTTCCCGGTGGCATCGCGGCGGGCTGTGCTGGCGAACAGCGGACGGCAGGTGACGCATACCTCACCGGTTCCGTCCTGCAGCGCCGCTCGCTCTTGATCCAATCGCTGCACGAGCGCCCACACCATCAACGTGAGCGCAGCGATGCCCAACAACGCGACGAGTCCTAACGAGGGTTCCGCGCCCTGACCCGCGTAGACGGTGCCGGCTGCGGCTAGTACCGGCCAGCGCAGATCGCACAACGTCATCTCCGCCCCGACCGGAGGGTGCACCGCGGCCGCCCCATACAAGCCGATGGCCGCCGCGAGCAGGACCAGCAGCGGGTAGCGCCATCCGGCACCCGGCGCAGCCCCGAACGGCGGCAACCCGGACACGCCCGCCGCCACCACGGTGAACACGATGGTCACGGCGAGGGTGATGCCGAACCGGCGGCGTGGCCAGGCCGCGATGTCACGCGCCCCCGCGGAAAGCGTCACGCCCGCTCACGGACTTCCTCGACCCTGCTGGCCAGTTGGGCTCGGACAGCGTTCATGTCCAGGGCCCCCACCTGGGCGATCAGCTCGTCCAGCGCGTTCGCCGCCATCGCACCCGGCTGCGAAAAGACCAGGACCCCGTCGCGGAAGATCATCAACGTGGGAATAGAGGTGATGCCCACAGCGGTCGCGAGTTCCTGCTCGGCCTCGGTGTCGACTTTTTCGAACACCATCTCGGGGTGCTGTTCCGAGGCGGCAGCGTAGACAGGCGCGAACATGCGGCACGGCCCGCACCATGCCGCCCAGAAATCGACCAGCACGATGCCGGCCTGGCTCACGATTGAGCCGAACTCGGCGGTGGTCAGATCCTTCGTTCCCATGCTTCTTCTCCTTCGTCGACCGTTGTCCCATCCTATCGCAATACCGGAGGGGGTATACTGGTGATCACCTCTTGTGAAAGGAAGACGACCAAATGTGCCGTGCGGTGACGTGTAAGAAGTGCGGGAAGACGACCTGGGCGGGTTGCGGCCAGCACGTGAATGAGGTCATGCGAGGTGTGCCAAGCGCGCAGCGTTGCCGCGGCCACGAGCACGACACGTCGAGCAAGACCACCACAGGCGGTGGGTTCTTCTCCCGTCTCTTTTCCCGCTGACGACCGGGCGCGGGGGAACGCTCGGATCAAACGAATCGAAAGGGGTACCAATGACGCACATCACCATTGACCAGCTCGCTGCACGCTCGGACGGCGTCCTCATCGACGTCCGCGAGCCTGACGAGTTCGCCACCGGGCGCGTCCCAGGGGCGCGAAACATTCCCCTGCAGCAGCTCCGGACCCGCCTGGCCGAGATCCCCGCGGACCAACCTGTCGCGGTCATCTGCCAGTCTGGTCGCCGCAGCATTCAGGGGGCGGAGGTGCTCCTCGCCGCAGGCCGTGACGCTGTTACTGTGGACGGCGGCACCGCTGCCTGGGCACAGGCCGGGCTCCGCCTCGAGCGCTGATCGATCGAGTTGGCCGGCCCCGCCGGTCGCCCGCCGGACTCCCCACAGGGGAAAGGATTACTCCCATGAACACACCAACGCCGCTAGACGAGGCCATCACCCCGGCCGCCGACCGGAAGATTGTCAATCGGCTGCGCCGCGCGCAGGGGCAGCTGGCTGCAGTGATCGACGCTGTCGAGTCGGGCGCCGAGTGCCGCGACGTTGTGATCCAGCTCGCTGCCGTGTCCAAGGCACTTGACCGGGCCGGTTTCGCGATCGTCTCCTCCGCCCTGCGCGACTGCTTGACCCAGCCCGGCGACGGCGATGGGGCACTGACGGTGGAGGAATTGGAGAAGCTGTTCCTCACTCTCGCCTAAGCGCGCCATGACAAGGGCTGGGTCCCCTACGCTCGGGCTCCGTGAAAACCTCGCCCAGTTCGCCCTGCTGGTAGCTGTCAACGCCTTTGTCGGTGCGACCACCACCTTTGGCGACACACGCGCCGCCGAAGCAGCCGCGCACAACATCCACCGCACCCACGGCCGAGTCAACGGCTCCTACACCGACACGGCCGGGATGGGTCACCCCTATCGGCCCGCGATCCAGAGCTACTGCGATGGGTCCACATCACATTCACCGAAGCACTCCTCGGTGCACACCTGATCTGGGGCGGCCCAATCCCCGGCGGCCCCGACGCATTCGTGCGCGAGTGGGCTCAGACCGGCACCATAATGGGCGTCACCGATCCGCCAACTACCGCCGAGGAACTCCAGAAACAGCTCGCCGGTTTCAACGCAATGCTCTGCTACGACGACCGCGTACGCGAAGCTATGCACTTCCTCCGCCACCCCCCGCTCCCCCGTTTGATCGGCGCTGCGTACCCCGTCCTCTACGCCGCAGCCCTAGCCTCCATGCCCAGCTTCTACCTCGACCTGCTCAGACTCCGCACGCCGCGATGGCCCGCAATCACCACCACCCGAACACTCTTTGGCGCGGTACGCGTCATACTGCGTCCGACAGCCCCAGGTGCTGCTGCAGCCCAAGCTCGAATCAAACGACTCAACCAAGAAGCCTGAGGTACGTGCCCGCCTCCGGGATTGTCTGAGTAACAATGTGTCAGCCATGGCCATCAGCCGCTTCGTAGCGCATACGTTTGCATGTCTCAACTATCTAAAGCTTTCCGAGGCACGCAAACCCTCTCCCGGACCGCGGGAAGGAGTGGCGGATTTCCGGGGCGCGATGCGTCTCGGAAACATGTCTTACCGCAAAGTGTCTTTTCTCCGCCGCTGCTAGCAGTTGTTGAGGCAGAATGGCCCGGTGAGACATCTCGGGTACACACGGGTCAGCACCAGAAGCCAAGACGCGAAACTGCAAGTCGATGCGCTCGTCAAGTCCGGCGTCCAAGAGCGGGACATTTTTGCCGACGTCACCTCGGGCAGCCGGACCGCGATCTCGCGCCCAGGGATGAAGAAGCTCCTCGAGTACACCAAGCCCGGCGACACCGTCGTCGTCTGGCGGGTCGATCGGCTTGGACGGTCCCTGATCGATGTGCTCAACACGGTGAAGCTGCTCCGAGAGCAGGACGTGCAGGTGAAAAGCATCTCGGATGGGATCGACCCCTCGACGACCTCGGGCCGGTTGATGTTGAACATGCTCGCCACTTTGGCCGAGTACGAACGCGAACTGATCACAGAACGCGTCAACGCCGGGATCACCGCAGCCCGGCAAGGCGGAACCAAGTTCGGCCGGCCCCTGTCAGATCCCGTCGTCGTTGCTGACAAGCTCAAGCTCGTCGCCGAGGCCAGGGCGAAAGGCCGCACGGCGAAGGAGGCGGCGAAACTCGTTGGGTGGAGCCGGGCGACTCTGTACCGTCACCAACAGGCCCTCGCGGCTCGCGAGAGCGCCACCGTGTAGGTGGCTCGTGGATGCGGCGGAGCGGTGGCGTGTTCTTCGGCTGCATGTCGAAGACCAGATCCCGCTCGTCGTCCTCGCTCGAGAGACCGGGATCTCTGTCCGAACTCTGCAACGCTGGCTCCAGCTCTACCGCGCGGGCGGCGTCGCAGCCCTCGACCCTCACCCTCGCACCGACAAGGGTGTCCGCCGAACCTCATCGGAGACGGTCGCGTTCATCGAACGTTTGGCGCTGACCCGGCCACGCCCAAGCATCGCCACCCTGCACCGGCTCGCCTCCGCGGAGGCGAAAGCTCACGCACTGCCGGTGCCGAGTTACGCGACCGTTCGCCAGATCGTTCAGGCACTCGATCCGGCCCTTGTCACCCTGGCACTTGAGGGGCCGGTCTCGTACCGGGACAAGCACGAGCTCGTGTTCCGCCGCCGCGCAGAACACCCCAACCAGACATGGCAGTCCGATCACACCGAACTCGACATCCTCATCGTCGGCGCCAACGGGAAACCCGACCGGCCCTGGCTCACCACGGTCATGGACGACTACTCCCGCGCCATCTGCGGATACATGGTCTTCACCGGCGCACCCTCAGCGATCAACACCGCCCTGGCTCTCCGGCAGGCGATCTGGCGGAAGACTGACCCGGCGTGGGCGATGTGCGGCATCCCCGACATCCTGCACGTGGACCACGGCTCCGACTTCATCAGCCACCACCTCGAGCAGACCGCACTCGCCCTGCACTTCAGGATTATTCACTCGACCGTCGGCCGGCCCCAGGGCCGAGGGAAGATCGAACGGTTCTTCGGAACCATCAACACCGAACTCCTGGCCACGCTCCCTGGCCACCTCGGACCGGGCAGCCGAACACCAACGCCCCTGCTGGACCTCGCTGGTCTCGACCGCGCGATCAGCGAATTCATCGGCACCTACAACGACCGGACCCACAGCGAGCTGGGGATCTCACCGCGAGACGCGTGGGTCGCGGACGGCTGGATGCCTCGTATGCCCGACAGCCTTCAAGAACTCGACGGGCTCCTCCTTACTGTTCCAAAGAACCGGGTCGTTCAACGCGACGGCATCCACTTCCAAGGCCAGCGCTACCTCGCCCCAACCCTCGCCCAGTTCGTCGGTCACACCGTCACAATCCGGTACGACCCCCGCGACATCTCCGAGATCCGCGTTTACGACCGCGACACGTTTCTCTGCACCGCCATCGACGAAGCTCACCCCAACCTTCGCCTCAGCCTCCGCGACATCGAAACCGCCCGCCGCGCCCGCCGCAAGCAGCTGCGGCGAGCCATCAACGACCGCATCCCGATCGTTGCCACCCGCGAGGAACTTCGCACCCCCGAACCCAGCAAACGGCGGCCGAAGTTGCGCACCTACGAAGAGGATGAGTGATGAACCAAGCATTCATCGTCACCAAAGAACACCGACGCTTCACCGAGTTCGCCAACGCCGTCCGAAAGGAGAAGACCATCGGGATTTGCCACGGCGCCGCCGGCGTCGGGAAGACCAACTCCGCCCGCCGCTACGCGAACTGGGACGCACTCGAGCCGTATATCAACGCATGGGGACCGAGAGGTGATCACGACGCCAAGCACTACGCCCTGGCGAACCGATCCCGCACCGTCTTCTACACACCCGAAGTCCTCTGCCGGCCCAAGGACCTCATGCACGACATCGACCACTGGCAGATCAAAGTCGGGATCTGCGCCGACGAGCACCTCCGCTCCCTCATGCCCGACGGGGAAGTGGTCAGGCAGAACGACGTCACTCGCCTCGTCGAGCTGCTCATCATCGACGAAGCCGAACGGCTCACCCCCACCGCCCTGGAGCTTCTTCGGGACCGGCACGACCGCACCCACCTCGCGATGATCCTGATCGGCATGCCCGGCGTCGACGAACGCTTCCGCCACTACCCCCAGCTCTACAGCCGCCTCGGCTTCTCACACCACTACCGTGCCCTCGGCCGTGAAGAGCTCCTCTTCGTTCTCGATCGCCACTGGAAGCGACTCGGCAGGACTCTCGACCCTGACGACTTCACCGACGCGCAAGCCATCGCCGCGATCGAACGCATCACCCGAGGCAACTTTCGCCTCCTCGAACGGCTCTTCCCTCAGATCAACCGGGTACTCAAGATCAACCAGCTCGACACCATCACCGACGACGTCATCGAAGCCGCCGCCAGCATCCTCGTCATCGGCAATTAGCGACACAAAGCGATCACAGAACACCGCCAAAGAGCGGCAAACTCCACACCGCGGGCTCGCCGGCGACCGTGTTCCGTGAACGATCGTTCACGGGGGCTGAGTGAAGGCCGACACACGCGGGGCTTCTGGCCGTGACGGGACCCCGAGCCTGTCCGTCATGATGCGGGGCGGGCGGCGACCGACGTCCAAGTGTGGCCTTCGTCGACGGTAGTGAATAGGCCTTTATCGGAGGTCGCCCATCCGACCAGCGGTGAGACGAAGTTCAGAGAAGTGCCGTCGCCGAGCGTGGTCGGTAGGGGCCGACAGTGCCAGGTGGCGGCTGCATCGTTGGTGGCGCACCAGCTGGTGTCGCTCGCGGCCAGGCCGTTGCCAGCGGTGGGCCAGCTCCATGCCTGCATGGGGTCGGCGGATTCGATCGGGGTGGTGGCGTGCCAGGTGGTTCCGCCGTCGCTCGTGGCGTAGAACACGGTGGTGCTGGTTTTGCCTGGCCAGGTCACAGGGATGATGCCGTGATCTGGCGTGGTGAAGATCGGCGGGAAGCTCTGCGGCGAGGCCGCGGTGCTGATGCCTGGCGGGGTGGGTAACGCCGACGTATGCCAGCTTCGGCCCCCGTCGCCGGTTTCGTACAGCCACATTCCTGGCTGGGTGCCACGGTAGCCGGTGATCCAGCCGCGTTCGGGCCCGGCGAATCCGATTCCGGTCTTCACTCCCTCTGCCGATAGGCCGCTCGGCGAGGGTTGCTCCTGGGCGGCGGCTGCGAGCATCTTCCAGGTTGCCCCCGCATCGGCTGTGCGATACAGCTCGATATCTTGACTGCCGGTCGCGATGCCGCCTGCGGTGACAAGGAGCCAGCCGTCATTCGGCGTCGGGAAGGTCAACCCGATCACCGCCGGGGTGTCGGACCGATCCATTCCGGCATCGGCCTCCGGGTCCACCTTCGCGGACGACCAGGATCGTCCGGCGTCCGAGGTGTGGAACACCGTCACCGTGCCGGGTCCTGCTGCCGTCACCCAGGCCTCGCCGCTACCGGCGAACGCCGCGCCGCCCCATCCGTGTGTCGCAGGTGCCGGCTGCAACCCGGCGGGATCGGCGCCATCCGGACCACGGGGAGCCCATGTCTCGCCCCCGTCCGTCGTGTATAGGATGCCGGCGTTGGTGATCGCCCAGCCTGCGCCGGCCCCCACCATGTGCAGCCCCGCAAATACGAGGGGTTTCGATTCAAGCGAGGTGGCCGCTGAAGGCGTGGATGGGGCGACCGACGACACGGTGGGCAGAGCCTGCGGTGGGCCCGAGCCCGTTGACGACGCCGATGGTAGTGCTGTGCCTGCACGCGCTGTCGCATGCTCTGACGGTGGTGCCTGCCCGGGCTGACTCGTACTGCAGGAGACAAGCACCGTCAAGCTCGCGACGAGGCACGTAACGGCTGACCCACAGCGCCGTCCCAGCCTGCGCCGGCCCCTCACATCCGCTCCGTTAGCACCCACCGAGATCCCCTTCGGCTCGTCGTCGCAGGTCATCGAGGCCTGTTGAGCATCGGACGTCTCGGAGTCGTCTCGGTTCACACCAACAACTGGAATCGCACCACGGAAGCGCCGACGCCGGGTGTCCAGCGTGAGTAATCGGTGCATTACTTACGCTGACGGGTTAGCTGCGTTCGCAGTGTTCAGGTCAATCGATAGGGAGTGCCCGCCAAAAGATTGGGTGCACTGACTGCCGGTGTATCCCGAGCAACTGATGCCGCTTGGCTTGGGTGATTGGGCGTACTGCCATACAACAGCCCCTGAATAGCCGCAGCTACTCGGCGACGGCGCTGAGGAGGGCAGAGTACACCCCGGAGATGGTGAGCAGTTGACATTCCAGCACCAGATCTTGACTGACCAGGTACCTAATGCTGCCTTAATTTGGGCTGCCGATTGACTATAGCTACAGTAGACACCGGCCCAGAACAGTGTGCCGGAATCTATTTTGCTAACCCATCCCTGAATGTAAGAGATCATGTTCGCAGGTAATGTGCCGCCGGTCTCCACGTCCAGGAAGAGCGTGGTGCCCGACGGGAACCCAGCCTGCGTCGCAAGGCTGGCTGCGTTGTTCGCGTCGCTTTGGCCTTGAGCGTTGGTCAGGCCAGATCCGCCCACTTGTCGACCAACGTACGTGGGTAGGAACCCCCAGCCCATATTCGCAAGATACGAGCGTTTCGCCATCCACGATGTATTACTGTGATTCGGCGCAGGCGCGAGATAGAACCCGACATACCATAAGGGTGAGCTAACCCACCATGACTGCATTAATGTGTCACCAGGATACGATGAAACATCAAAGCCGAGGTAAGGGCCGGCTACAAGCTGGCTCAACTTCTTCTCCACTGCGGTATCCATGACCATTTCCTTTCTAGCTCGAAATTGGGAACGATGTGCTATTACATTGCCGCTTACGTCGTTCAAGGTAAATGCGATTGCTATAATGCGACCCGGCCATGACCTCTAGTCAGTAATGAATATCAAGGGTGATGCCCGCAGGAGCCGAAGCTCCCCACGCTTTTCCTTTAGGCATAGCGAGGACATTGCCCCATGGCACCCAGAGGTGGACATTTGGCGTCGAACCGAGCTGGTACCACGTCTGACCGGGGTTCCAGCCCGTACCGTCAGCAGCCCCAGACGTGGTGACGTTCTGAGACTTGGTCCACCAGTAGGTGAGATGAAACCCTACTGATCCGGCTACAGCGCAGGTACCGGTGTAGGTGGGGCCCCATGCCAGTGGAGGTCCCCATACCGCGAATATTCCGCAGTCAGTTGTCGCGGCCTTGGCCGCTGCGGACTGCCCGGGCACAGCAGTGCCGTCTCCGTAGATGATTGGCACGTGCGGGTCCAGGTCCGGGTCTATGTGGATGGTCGCGTTCTGCTGGATCGCCTTCGGCAGCGCCAGGATGGTCGCCAGTGGGACGTCGGGGTTGTTCACCGCCGCGGGAGGGAGTTTCGCGGTGGGTGCAGGCTGCGCCGCCGCCCCGGGCCCCGCGACAACCGCCACGGACAGCGCAAGCATGGACACAGCCACCGCTATCACAAGTGTTCGCGCACGCCGTCCGAAGTGGTGTGGTTCGTGCTGGCTCATCAGTCTCCCCTTCCGATCCGTCCAGAAGCAGTGCGCCGGTCCGCTGTCGCTGAAGAGACATAGCGGCGAGGAACGTGCCATGCCCTGTAATCCGATATACTCAGTGTATGACTCGTCGAGGCTTTTCGGAACAGGCGTTTTTGATCATGTCGGCGCTCGCGGCCGGGCCGCTGCACGGCTACGCGCTGCTATCGGAGGTGGCCGACTTGTCCGGCGGGCGGATCCGGCTGCGTGTCGGCACCCTGTACGGCATCGTCGACCGGCTGGCCGAGGACGAGGTCATCGAGGTCGACCACGAAGAGATCATCGACTCGCGACTGCGCCGCTACTACCGGCTGTCGACCAACGGCCGCCGGGTACTCGCCGACGAGGCCGCACGCCAGGCGGCCAACGCCCAGATCGCCGTCGGTCGCCTGGCCGCCGCGAAAAGGTCGACGCGACCGGCGCGAAACGAGTCGGGGCTGCGCAGCACACTCGTCCGCAACGACCCCCGGGCCGGTGAAGCGCCGGTGCTCGCATGGTCACCGACGATCTAGACCTCCCGCCCTCGCCGAGTGGCCTGGAAGAGAGATACCGGCGGCTGCTGCGAGTGCTGCCCCGCCCCTACCGGGTCATTCGCGAGGAGGAGATGGTCGACGTGTTCCTCCAGGAGCGCGTCGACGCGGACCCGGACAGTGCGGATCTCACCCTGAAATTCGGGGTACCTGGCCCCGCCGAGTCCTGGAGCGTCCTTCAACTGGCCATGCGGGCCCGGTTTGCGACGACGCCCGAGCGTGCCCGGGCCCAAGCCCAGGCCGTGCGCGTGGCGACCCTGGGTGGCCTGGTCGTGCTGGCGGTGCAGGCGATAGACACGGCGTGGGCCCGACTCCTGCTGAGCGAGTTCCCGATGTACAGGTTCGCGCAAGACTTTGGCCCTGCGGCCTCGTGGTCCGCGACCCCGGGTTGGGTGGTAGTGCAGGAGTGGCTGCCGGCGGCGTGGATCGTGGTGCTGCTCGCGGCTCTTATCGGGCAACGCGCACTCGGCCAGCTCGTCGGCGCCGCCACCATCGTGGCAACCCTTGTCATCGCGGCCGTGTCCGGGATGCCTGTGGCCGATTCGCCACTGATGCTGATCCTCAAGGCGTGTCTCGTCGCCGGGCTCGCGGCGGTCGCTTCGCACGCGCCGCCTGCGCGGCGGGGGCTGTGGATCACTGCAGCAACAACGGGAGCGTTCGCCGTGGCCGCGATGACGACCATCGCCTGGTTCTGGCCGCCTGCCCGCGATGTGATCGGCTGGGTATTTGCCAATGTCATTGGAACCGGCGCCGGCTTCTGGTGCCTGGCAGCGGCAGCCGCCGCCTTCGCCTTGCTGGTGCTGCGCTCGCTCAAGGTCGCGATACCGACCGGCGTCATCCTCGGCGTATGCGTGTTCTCTACCGTCGCACTCCTGACTCGGGTCGAGTCACTGATCACCTGGCTGAGCGTCCCGCCCGCATCCGGGGCGCGAGCCGCGATCACGCCCGCGGCTGCACAGCTCATCATCGTCGCCGCGATCACGCTGACGGCAGCCATCATCGGAACCACTCGCTACCGTCGCTTGCCAGCACGCGGCGAACCGTCCAACACTGGACCTCATATATCCGAAGATCAGAGTCGTCGTCATAGCTCTGGCAGCCCCGGCGCAACGGCGCTCTGAGCCGCGCACAGGCCCTGCTCCAGGAACTTGACAAGACGTGACCGTGAGCGACTGTTGAGCCGCGGGTTGGGTGGATTGCCGAGAAAAGTCACCGACATTCCGGTCGGACATTAACTGCCACCAGGGACACGACACTTACCGCTGCGACTCACAGCCGTGACCATCGTCGTCGGTCTCGTGTCGAGGCAGGTCACGTGGGTTCCCTCCTGGGTTGGGGATGCGTTATGGGCCGCGACCGCCTATTTCGTTGTCTCTGCTGCCGCGACGCGAGTCCGCTGGTGGCTACGTGGCGCAGTGGCGCTGACGGTCAGCTTCGTCGTGGAGATATCCCAGCTGTACCACCAGCCGTGGATCGACCAGATCCGTCAAACCACGCTCGGCCACCTCGCGCTCGGAACGACCTTCACCTGGACCGACCTCGTCGCATACACGGCCGGAGTGGCCCTCGGGATCGCCGTAACACCACGGCACCGTTGCCTAGCGCACCGCATGCGGGCACGGTGGTGGGCGCTGCTGCTGGTGGTAGCGATGCTGGCGGGTGCTGCGGGATGTTCTCGTTGGCCCGGCCCCGAATTGGGACCAGCCGTGCCCTACGGGCACGTCGATGCGCAGGCTGTTGCGGCACAGGATTCGGTTGTCGTCGCCGTGGCCACCGGCGGCCCGGTAGGCATCATGACGGATGGGCTTGAAGAGGCAGGGTTTTTCTGCGCGCAGGTACGGGCCAGCGCTGCGGCCCGGCAGATCTGGTGCCGCGGCACCTATACGGATGCCGCAACCGGCGACGACCTGTGGGCGAGCACCGTCGATATCGCTGCCACCCCAGGAGGGCAGCTCCAATACCTGCGCATCGCTCCGCCAGACCGCCTGACGAACACGAGCCGCGGATTGTCAGCCAATGCCAGCACCGATGCCCGGCTAAAGACGATTGTGTCGGCCTCGATCCTGCGGGCGTGGCCGCAGGATGAGCACTCTGCCCAGGGGGTGATCGAAGGCGTCCGTCGCGCCGCCATGGGCGGCTGGCGGCTCGGGCATGACCCGCGTAACCCGGAGCGCGCCAGGGCGTCCACGGCGCACGCCGACTATTTCGCCGGGGAGGGAGACTACTTCGCCGGGAATCGACAGATCTCCGAAGACCTACCGCTCACCTTCATTGCGGCGACGGACAAGATGGCTGGCCCGTGGCCCATATCTTCGGCCCATGCGCTAGTGGAGCCTGTGGCTGCAGCCCCGGGCCTGGAATCAGCTGGGTTCGAATGCTACGGGCCGGACAAGAGCCCCTGCAGGCTGCCCGACAGCAACCAGGAAGTGAACTACTACCCTGCGCGCGGACCTGACACCGTGGTAGCAGTCACGGTGTCGATCAATGGCGGCACGACCAGCGACGGCGACTTCGCCACCCTCACCGACGTCGGCTTCGCGCACGGACTGACATTCCTCACCGACCAGGTGCGCCCAGCCATCGAGGAGCGGATCGAACAGGCTCGCCACGATGGCCAATCGTTTACCGGGATCATCGCCAGCGCCCTCGTCGATATCGACGCGATACCGCGTCCACCTGCTTTCGGCCCCTCCGTCGCCCTACCGGTCACAGTGACGATCGGAGCACTGCTCGTACCGGGACACGAGCCAGAAACCGCCAACTAGACCGACTGCTGCCCAATGGCATCCCGGATCTGGCCCGCGTGCAGCGTGGCGGCGACCGTATGCCCGTGTCCATGTCCAGTTCGCATCTTGGACGGCGAGTGCGTGCGAAGTATGCAGGTACGCCGGGCAAAGAACTTGACCGCACCTTCCCGCTGGCTACCGCCGAGGAGGTGCTGTTCGAGGCGACCGGCCGGTTGAGCTCACGATGGCGACTGCCCCCCGGCCGGTAACTGTCAAGCTGACCACTGACCGCCTTTTGGCGTTGGCGCATTACGCGTTCCAACCAGACCGAGCGTGGGAGGCCCCACGAGTCGCGATGCGAGATGTGAGCGTACGAAACGGTGCCGTTGCCATCACCCATCGCGACGGCCACGGCGAGACCTCCGCGCTTTCTGTTGGCGAATGGACGGGCGGATACGTCGGCACGATCGCCGCGGAGTGAATCGCCTTGCTTGGAAAGTGCGACCCAGGCGCGGCCATCGATGACCGTGAGATTGCCGGACGGGATTTCGATCCGCGTCGCGGTCCCGTCGCCTGCAATCCGCTCGATTTTCACCGACATCGGGTCGGTGCAGGCACGAGTCGCGACGACGACGCCGTGTCCGTCGGCCGCGATGGCCACCACCTGCTCGTGATCCCATCGGTGGATCCAGGCTTAAGGCCCCGGGCATGATGGAGCAGTGGTCGAGGAACGTCGGGACACGGTGGCCGAACGCGGGAGCGGCGTAAGCAGCCCGCCTCACGCCGGTGGCCGACCGGGCCCGTCCACTGGCTTCGTCGCGCTTCGTGCCTTGTGGATCGTGGCGAACCTGATCATCGGCGCCGTCCTGTGGGTACCCGTAGCCACCCTTTCGACTTGGGCGTTCCATCCGGATCCGAAGGACCCCGCCCCCGGTCCACTCAGCCAGACCGTGGCGTTCGGTCTGGTGTTCACAATAGTTGCGGTGGCATGTGCGTTGATTCCATACGTCGCTCTCAACTGGCTGTTTAGGCTGTTCGACAAGACACTTGCCCCAAAAACCGTCTGGTGGTCATCTGCGGCGCTCTGCGCGGGAGCGGCAGCGATCACGATCGGCTACAGCGCCTGGGTGGACTAGCGACTACCGGGCCTCCGTTCGGGCTCTGCACCTCTGCCCGGTGCGTCGGTCCAGCGCCTCGCCAGGCAATCTGACTGGTTGCCCTCTGCGTGGGGTAACCACATTGCACCCCTGCGGCGGCAGCACCGGCCGGCCGCGATCCGCTGACCGATCCTCTTTCGGCCGACGTCGCGACGATTTCGGTTACCGCCGGAACGATGAGTTCGTGGGCGCCGTTCGATGCGGAAAATCCCACGCTGGCGCAGATTGTCCGGGCAACGTTCGCGGTACGGAAGCACGCGACGAAGGCGACGGTGGGGCGCGATGGTTCGCCGCGTATCGGTTGCACCGAGGTCGACTGCGCCGATGGCGGGGAGATCTACATGGGCATAATGCCAGGGACCATGCGGGCGCAGGATATTCGGCGGGATCCGCATGTCGCGGTGAACTGCCCAACCGACGATCCGCCGGCAGACAACCCGGCGGGCTGGCTCGGCAACGGCAAGATCAATGCCACCGCCGTCGAGGTCAAACTCGACCGATCCCGGCTAGAGATCGGCAACGTCGCATTGGCAGCCACCACACCCGGTGGCAACGAGCTCACAATCACAAAGTGTCGCGGAACGGCTGCGGTACGCCGCCGGTAGCGGGGTGGCTGGCGACGCCGGCCAGCGCGTCATCGCTGCTGTTTCTTGAGCGCATCCCAGGCGCATCCTGGCCACCGGTTGGGGCCGCACCCTGGAATCCCGTGCGGCGCATCCTGGCGCACACCATGCCTTTGACCTGCGCATCCCGACATGATGACGACCGAAGTCCCAGGATGCGCCCGTGGCCGAGGTGATCGATGTCGGGATTGCCGGGCGAGTTCCCCCAGTTCGTGGAGCGCAACAGCGGACGCGTCAACGGGCCGAACAGATCGCCGCTGCTTCTGTCGCCGTCGTGATGAATCGGTGCACAGCGCGGCTGCTAACGCTCGTCAGCAAACCGGATCCGGCCGCGGTTGAGATGCCGCCGGCCGACGACGACTGGTACGCGAACATCATGTGGGCCGAGGGTCGCAAGTGCCTGCGCGCCACGCACGCAGGCACACTATTCGCGATCTTCGCCCCCGACGTTCGAGCCGATGACCTGCGGTCCCTGGGGCCGATTCTCGCTGCCAGGGCTGCTGAGCAACTCACAGCCAAGGGGCTACCCGCCGACGTGCTGGGGGATCTCGACGCGGCGCGCACGACGATCGGGAAGACGGCGAGCCGGCAGATCCTACGGTGCATGAACGACCAAGCGTTCGCGATCCGGTGGATCGTCAAACAGGACGGGGGCATGCCCGCGCGAACCTCGGGGGGATCCACCGTCATCTGCAAAGCAACATCGTCTCGGCCCGCAAGTATCAGAGCCCGCCGGATCTCATCGCCGAGCGCCTTGCCGGCGCGTGACCCGCGACCACTACCTGTCCGCACCGGATCGTCATGACGGCGGGCGACAGCCGGATCGGCGGGGCCTTCTGGAGCCAGGATGCGCCCCTTCTGGGCGGCCCAAAAAATCGTTCACACGACTGGCACCAAGGTGCCTTCTACCCCTGAATAAACTTTAGGTTTACCCGCTACGCCTGGCCTGTGGTGACGTAATGCCCGCGCGGCGACGGGCGGTACGGGCTGGACCTGCAGCGTGCTTCTCCATGGTAACTTACGCTTGTCA
>Ga0209941_1000350_pt1 | contig 64563 bp, 50 predicted proteins | sample ThiBiot_300_plan_FD_183945 | JGI IMG/M metagenome (GOLD analysis project Ga0209941, IMG submission 183945) | Wastewater bioreactor microbial communities from Cape Town, South Africa - Thiocy_solids_1 (SPAdes) | ecosystem: Engineered > Bioremediation > Thiocyanate > Unclassified | place: South...
CCAGCATACGAGCCGCTATCCGATCCGGCCGCCCGAGCGCCAGCGGAAGGCGCGGCCGTGCCGACGACGAAGGTGAAGTTGCCACGCACCGGATGCCCGTCGCGCCCCGCCACCTGCCATGTGACCGTATACGTGCCCGGCGCGAGCGTCGATCTGACGGCGGTGACAACGCTCAGACCCTCATCTCCACCGGCCGCGGGTGGGGCGAGCGCGATCTCCTTCCCGTCCGGGCCGAGTAGCTTCACGCGCGTCATGGCCAGTTCCGTCTTCTCCGAGAAAGTCAGCCGGAGTTCGGTGGGCGATTTGCTGAGGCTGCTCCCGGCAGTGGGCGTCGATCCAGTCAGTCGAGCGTGAGCGAGGGCGACGCCGGGAAGCAGGGCGAGTGCGAGGCCGGCGCCGATGGCGGCGGCGCGGAGCCGGGGCCAGGGGGAGCGGGACACGGGCGTGGTCTTAAGCAGCATGATGTACGCTCGGATGGGTGTGGTGAGGGGTGCGGACAGCAGTCTGTGGATGCGGTGTGCTACTGCACCATCTATTATGCACAGTAAAACACGAGAATGCTACCCGCCACTGTGAACATCAGAGGTTCTCAGCCGCCGCCGTGGCGCTTTACGCGGCATGAAGCGGGTTGTAGCTTTCCAGTGACCTTCCCACACGGAGCATCCGTATGCCCTCTGATCGTCCACCCGGCCGTTCAGGTCGACACAGCCCGCGTCTACAGGACACGGTGCGCCTTTCGGCTGAGGGACTCGCCAAGGTCATGGGCGATCTCGAGGCGCGTGTGCTGCAGACGGTCTGGGCGCTCCAGACGCCGGTGCCCGCCCGCGCAGTGTACGAGCGGGTCATGGAGTCCCATCCGGTTGCCCCGCTGACCGTCATCACGGTGCTCAACAAACTCGTGACGAAGGGTTTCCTGACGCGGAAGCCGAAGGATGGCCTGCTGCACTATCGTGCCGTCATGGAGGAGGAGGAGCTGCGGGCGCTCGCGTCGCGGCGTGTGGTCGAGGGCATCCTCTCGTTCGGTCCGGATGCCGTAGCGGCGTCCATGGTCGACGTGCTCGCCGAACAGGATCCTGAGCGCCTCGCCGAGTTAGGCCGCCTCATCCGTCGCCGTCTGCGCGCGCAACGGGATGAGGAACTCGCGGGCGACGGCGAGTAGTCACTGAGGGCGAGGAGGGCCATGGAACGCTCCCCGCCGTACCGCCCGGCGGCACTCGTGACGCGGGAGGACCGTCGCCGCAGAACGGTGCTCGTGGGCTTCGCCGCTCTCATCGTCCTGAGTACCAGTCCCATATTCGGCCATCATGTGGCGGCGGGAATGGACACGCTGCTGGCGGGTCGGGATCATCTCGGCGCCCTGTGTCTCACGGCACTGCATCACCTACTGGCGCCCGTCCACTACATCTTCCACGTACTCGTCGTCGCTGGGCTGGCGTACGCCGTCTGGGACCGGGTAAGAGCCTGGCTGACGGTCCGGCGCGCCCTCGCACCGCTCGAGGCGGAATGCCCCCGGCCGGAGGATTCGTTCTGGCGCGCGGCGCGCTCGGCGAACCTCGACCCCGGGCGCCTCCGTGTCGTCTCCGGATTGCCCAATCCGGCCTTCACCATTGGCTGGTTCCGTCCGCTGGTCTACGTGGCGGCGGAACTCGCCGAGTGGCTGGCGCCGGACGAGCTGGCAGCTGTGCTCACGCACGAGCGTGCGCATCTCGTGAGGCGAGACCCTCTTCGTCTCTCCGTGCTACGCTTCCTCGGCCGCATGCTCTTCTGGCTTCCGGCGCTCCACCGACTCGCGGCTGATGTGGCCGATGACGCGGAGATCGCCGCGGACGACGCGGCCGCCGCCGGACGCCCGCTCGTCCTCGCCTCGGCGATTCTGGCACTCGCCAGCTGGCGTACGCCGCCAGCGCTCGTGCGTGCATCGGTCGGCTTCTACCGGCCGGACCTTCTCGACCGGCGTATCCGGAGGCTCGCGGGTGAGGAGCCAGCGGTGACGAGTCACGTCACGAGACGGTCGATCGTCGGGGCGGCGCTGGCGCTCGGTCTCGTCTGGACGTCCGGTGTCCTCATGGCCCACCCCATGTCGAGCGAGCGGCCAGGCGTCCTGGCCCACTGCATACACAAGGGCGAGTGGGCAACGAGTCACCTGTTCTGTCTCGGATCACCATTCGGCACTCTTCGCCTGCACTGCCCGCACGTCGGCCGGTAAGCAGGGCATCACCGCGGGCAGTGTTTCTCCCCACCGTCCTGCCAGCGATTCCCTGATTGTCGTCCCCTTCCGGCATCGCTACCTTTTTACCCAGCCTCCAACGACTGCAGCGCGAGAGCAGTCGCAGCCTTCGACATCACGATAGTCGACTCCGGTCTCATACTCGTCCGTGATACTTCTTCGCCGCCTCACCGCTCTGTTCGTCGCTCTCCTCCTCTTCCAGAGTATCTGGGAGGGTGGTGGGGCGGCGTGTCTGTCCGAGCACGCCGCTGGGGCGGCACGCGGAGAGCCGGGAGGGATGCCTGTCATGGCTATGCGCGGGCGCGCCGACGCGAAGGCCACGACCGCATCGGCGCACGCCGCGATGATGCCGATGGAGCACGCGGCGCGCGCCCACGCGATGGGCGTTCTGGATGATGCGGGCAACGCCAGGGCCTCGTCCCCGACGGGGCCCGCGGAGACACTGCCGTCGCATTGCCCCGACTCCGGGATGCCCCCGGATTGCGCCGCGATGATTGCGTGCTCGGCCGCGGCCGCATCGGAAGCCGCAGGCCCGCTGCTGGCGACCGAAGGTCGCCTGGCTGGTGAGCGCGTCGTTGCGCCGGACGCCCGTCCCCACTCGCGCGACACCGCCCCCGACGTCCCCCCTCCTCGGGCGTAGCCGCACCATCTCAAGTCGTAGGTCGCTCCTCCACCGACGCACCTGTTGGTCGGACGAGCATGGTGCCGCATACCGCTGACGCACACTCAGGTCCCATTCAGCGCAGGCTCACGTAGCCTGGCGAGCGTTCGCTCGGCCGGTTCCGGTCGATCCGTGGGGACAGAAGCTGCGTCGGCTCTCAACCCGAGATGATTCCCGTGAAACCCAGTTCTTTCCGCTGGCGAGAGCGGCGCGTGGGCGCACTCGTCCGCACCGTTGGCCTGGCCACCGTGACCGTGCTTGCCGGTGTCGGGATCCCCGGTCGCGTCGTTGCGCAGGCGTCGACCGCTTCTGCAGCAGGCGGCGTTTCCGCTGGGGGCGACCGCGACACGACGGCCCGGCACGCGCCGCCGCTGGTGCTCGGCGCGCTCTACCAGCAGCTCGCCACCGCGAGCCCTCGGCTGGAGGCGGCCCAGGCGCTGGCCCGCGCCGCCGAGGCACGCGTGCCCGGCGCCCGGCGCCCGCCCGATCCACAGCTCCAGCTCGGCTTCATGAACCGCCAGCTGCCGTCGCTCAAGTCCATGGACCCGCTCGGCATGACGCAGCTGCAGCTCATGCAGATGATCCCCGTCGCCGGCAAGCTCGGCCTCGCCGGCGACGTGGCTGAGGCCCAGGCGGCGGCCGCCCGGAGCCGCGCCGCCGACGTCCGGTGGGACCTTCGGGCCCGGGCGGCGATGGCCTTCTACGAGCTGTACCAGACGGACCAGTCGCTCGAGGTGGCGGGCACGACGCGCCGGCTCCTCCAGGACATCGCCGCGACTGCGCAGACGATGTACGCGGTAGGCGAGGGACGGCAGCCCGACGTGCTCCGGGCGCAGGTCGAGATCGCCCGCATGACGGAGGACATCGTCCGCATGCAGACGATGCGCACCGGCATGGACGCGCAGCTCGCCGCGCTCCTGAACCGCACCCCAGAGGCCGATCCGGCCTCGCCCATGCTCCCGGCGCTGCCGACCGAGCTCCCGCCGCTCGACTCGCTCATCCGGCTGGCCGAGGCGAACCGCCCGATGATCCAGGCGGGGCGCGACGAGTTGCGCGGCGCCGAGGCGGCCGCGACGCTCGCCCGGCGGGAGCTCTGGCCGGACCTCGAGGTGGGCGTGCAGTACGGCTGGGGCCCGGGCGCTATGGGTGAGGGGACGGCGCAGATGGGCAGCCTGATGCTCGGTGCCAGCATCCCGATCTTCGCCCGGAGCCGCCAGCTCCAGATGCGCGAGGAGGCGGCGGCCATGCGGACGATGGCGACGGCGGACCTTGCGGCCATGCGCGCCGAGACCGCCGGGCGCATCGCCGCGGTCTACGCCGACTGGCGCCGCGCGCGCAACCTGAGCGAGCTCTACCAGAGCACGATCCTCCCGCAGGCGCAGGCGACCATCACGTCGTCGCTCGCTGCCTACCGGGTGGGGGATGTGAACTTCATGACGCTGCTCGACAACCAGATGACCCTGAACCGCTACCAGCAGGAGCTCTACGCGCTCGTGGCGGAGCAGGGGAAGGCACTGGCCGAGCTCGAGATGCTGATCGGCCGAGAGCTGTTCGACCCGAACACGGTGGCCGCGCCCGCGGCCGGGAGCGAGAGATGAGCAAGGGACCGAGTGACATGTTGAACGAGAGGGCCGCGGGCGTACAGCACGGCGATTCGCGGCGCTATGCCGCTCACCCTCGTGGTGATGCAGGCACGCAGCCCGCCGGGCCCGCCAATCCGGTTCCGGATCCGAATGAAGAGTCGCCGTTCGGGTCCGGCCGGCCGAGCGGCCGGCGCCGCGCGATGGGTGCCGCGATCCTCGCCATAGTGCTGCTGGTCGCGATCGCCGCCGTGTACCTGCTCACGCGCGGCGAGAGCGGCGCGGCGGCGGCGGACATGGCCGGACACAATCACGGCGCCGCCCCTGCCGCGGACAGCGCCATGCCGGTGATGCTGACGGCGGAGGATGCGCGGCGCATCGGTGTCACGTACGCGCCGGTCGTCCTCGGCCCGCTCGCGACCGAGATCCGGACCGTCGCCCAGGTGACGTTCGACGAGACACGCGTGAAGGCGATCTCGCCGAAGATCGACGGCTGGGTCGAGGAGCTCTACGTCAACTACACGGGCCAGCCCGTGCAGCAGGGCCAGGCGCTCCTCTCCATCTACTCGCCGATGCTGGTGTCCGCGCAGCAGGAGTTGCTCCTCGCGCGTCAGCTGACGGCCGACGTGGCCGGCGGCACGCCGGAGGCGCGGCGGGGAGCCGAGGAGCTTCGCGAGTCGGCGCGGCGGCGTCTCGCCTTCTGGGACATCCCCGAGAGCGAGATCGACCGGATCGAGCGGACGGGCGAGGTGCGGAAGGCGATCGTCCTGCGCGCGTCGGCGGGTGGCGTCGTCGTCGAGAAGAACGTGCTGGCCGGCCAGCGCATCATGGCCGGTGAGGCCCTCTACCAGGTGGCCGACCTGAGCACCCTATGGCTCGAGGGCGAGGTGTTCGAGCGCGACCTGGCTGGCATCCGGCTCGGGCAGCAGGTGACGGCCGAGTTCGAGGCGCTGCCCGGGGAGCCGCGAACAGGGCGGATCACCTACATCTACCCGACGCTGAACCCGGAGACGCGGACGGCGCGGGTGCGCGTCGAGCTGACGAACCCGGGGCTCGCCCTCAAGCCCGGCATGTACGCGACCATCCGCGTGAGCGGCACGGGCCCGGAGTCGGCGCTGAGCGTGCCCCGCTCGGCGGTCCTCTCCACGGGGACCCGGCACCTGGTCTTCCTGAAGCGCGCCGACGGCATGCTCGAGCCACGCGACGTGGTACCCGGCCTGGCGACGGCCGAGCGGATCCAGATCCTCGAGGGGCTCACGGTCGGCGACACGGTCGTCTCCTCGGCCACCTTCCTCGTGGACGCGGAGTCGAACCTCGGCTCGGCGCTCGGCGGGATGGGCGACATGCCGGGAATGGACATGGGCGCGCCGGCCCCGTCGGCCGCACCCGGAGCAAGCGCGGCGCCCGCCGCGGCGCCGAAGACGGCTCCGATGCCCGACATGCCGGGCATGGATCACTCGCAGCACCAGGAGTAGGCGGCCATGCTGAATCGTATCATCGAATGGGCCGTCGGCAACAGGCTGATCGTCGCCCTGTTCACGGTCGCCGCCATCCTGGGCGGCATCTGGGCCGTTCAGCGCACGCCACTCGAGGCGCTGCCCGACCTCTCCGACGTGCAGGTGATCGTCCAGACCGACTACGGGGAGCAGGCGCCGCAGATCATCGAGGACCAGATCACCTATCCGATCGCGGCCGAGATGCTCAAGGTCCCGGGCGCGACCACGGTGCGCGGCTACTCGTTCTTCGGTGTCTCCTTCGTCTACGTCATCTTCGACGACGACACGGACCTCTACTGGGCCCGTAGTCGCGTGCTCGAGTACCTGAGCGGGATCCAGGGGAAGCTGCCGGCGGGCGTTTCACCCACGCTCGGCCCCGACGCGACGGGGCTCGGCTGGGTGTACCAGTACGCCCTCGAGGACACGACGGGCCGGATGAACCTGGCCGAGCTGCGGAGCCTCCAGGACTGGTATCTCCGCTACGCGCTCACCGCAGTCCCCGGCGTTTCCGAGGTCGCCACCGTCGGCGGGTTCGAGAAGCAGTACCAGGTGGACCTCGACCCGGCCAAGCTCCTCGCCTACGGCATCCCGGTCACGCGCGTCATGAGCGCGATCCAGAACGCCAACGCCGACGTCGGCGCGATGGTGATGGAGCTCTCCGAGCGGGAGTATATGGTGCGGGGGCTGGGCTACCTTGAGGGGATCGGCGACATCGAGAACGTGGTCGTCAGCGCCACGGCCACGGGCACTCCGATCCGCGTGGCCGAGCTCGGGCGGGTGAGCGTGGGGCCGGCCGTACGGCGCGGCGTCGCGGAGCTCGACGGGCGCGGCGACGCCGTCGGCGCGATCGTCGTCATGCGCTTCGGCGAGAACGCACTCACGACCATCGAGCGCGTGAAGGAGAAGCTGGCCGAGGTGGAGCGCGGCCTCCCAGAAGGCGTGGTCGTACGGCCGGTCTACGACCGGAGCTCGCTCATCGAGAGCGCCATCGACAACCTGCGCGTGAAGCTGCTCGAGGAGTCGCTCATCGTCGCCCTCGTCTGCATCATCTTCCTCCTCCACGCGCGCTCGGCGCTCGTCGCCATCCTCACGCTGCCCGTCGGCATCCTGATGGCCTTCATCGCCATGCGGTGGGTGGGGGTCGGGGCGGACATCATGTCGCTCGGCGGGATCGCCATCGCCATCGGCGCGATGATCGACGCGGCGATCGTGATGATCGAGAACATGCACAAGCACCTCGAACGGGAGGTCGAGGCGAAGGAAGCCGCGATGGGCCGTGCCTCGACCGGACGCTCGTTCAACACGAACGTGCTCACGGCGCAGGAGCGGTGGCGCGTCGTCGTCGAGTCGTCGAAGGAGGTGGGACCCGCCCTCTTCTTCTCGCTCCTAATCATCACCGTGTCGTTCGTCCCGGTGTTCACGCTGACGGGGCAGGAGGGACGGCTCTTCACGCCACTCGCCTTCACCAAGACGTTCGCCATGGCGGCGGCGAGCCTGCTCTCGGTGACGCTCGTCCCGGTGACCATGGGGCTCTTCATCCGTGGGAAGATGTACCGGGAGCGCGCGAACCCGATCAACCGGGCGCTCATCCGCGTCTACCGGCCGATGATCACGGGCGTCCTCCGGCACCGCTGGCCGGTGATCGGCGTCGCCGCCGTCGCGCTCATCCTCACCTGGGTGCCGTGGACGAGGATCGGCAGCGAGTTCCTGCCGCCCATCGAGGAAGGGTCGATCCTCTACATGCCGACGACGCTGCCGGGCGTGAGCGTCGCCCGGGCGCGCGAGATCATGCGGACGCAGGACCAGATCCTGATGTCCTTCCCGGAGGTGGAGCACGTGTGGGGCAAGGCCGGCCGCGCCGAGACGGCGACGGACCCGGCGGGCCTCGACATGTTCGAGACGACGATCACCCTCAAGCCACAGTCCGAGTGGCGGCCGGGGCTGACGTATGACGACCTCATCGCGCAGATGGATTCCGCCGTGCGGATGCCGGGGGTGAGCAACTCCTGGACGATGCCGATCCGTGGCCGCATCGACATGCTCGCCACGGGCATCCGGACGCCGGTGGGCGTCAAGATCTTCGGCCCGGACCTGGCCGAGCTCGAGCGGCTCGGCAAGGAAGTGGAGCGTGCCGTGCAGATGGTGCCGGGCACGCGGAGCGCCTTCGCCGAGCGGGCGGTGTCGGGCTACTACGTGGACATCGACATCGACCGCGAGGCGGCGGCCCGCTACGGGCTCAACGTCGGCGACGTCAACGCCGTCATCACCACGGCGATCGGCGGCATGACGATCACGCAGACGGTGGAGGGGCGCGAGCGCTACGGGGTGCGCCTCCGTTACCCGCCGGAACTGCGCGACAGCCCGGAACGGCTCGCCTCGGTGCTCATCCCGGTGAACACCGGGGGCGGTGGCGCGGCGGCTGCCGGAGCCGGAATGGCGATGGGTGGTGGAGCGATGGGTGGCGGGGCGGCCGCGGGTCCGACGTCGAGCGGGCGGACGGCGCAGGTGCCCCTCGGCCAGGTGGCCACGATCAAGCAGGTCGCCGGCCCGATGGTCGTCCGCACCGAGAACGCGCAGCCGACGGCATGGGTGTACGTGGACGTGGCGGGGCGCGACATCGGCAGCTACGTGGCCGAGGCGCAGCAGGCCGTCGAACAGATGGTCACGCTCCCTTCCGGCTACACCCTCGCGTGGAGCGGGCAGTACGAGTACATGCTGCGTGCCCAGGAGACGATGAAGCTCGTCATCCCGGCCACGCTGGCGATCATCTTCCTGCTCCTCTACTTCAACTTCAAGAGCGTGGGCGAGACGCTGATCGTGATGCTCTCGCTGCCCTTCGCGCTCGTCGGTGGCATCTGGTTCGTCTGGCTGCTCGGCTACAACTGGTCGGTGGCGGTGGCGATCGGGTTCATCGCGCTGGCCGGCGTGGCGGCGGAGACGGGGGTCATCATGCTCATCTACCTGGATCACGCGTGGAAGGCGCACCAGGTGGACGGCCGCCAGCCGACGCTGCGCGACCTCTACGACGCCGTGATGGAGGGCGCCGTGGAGCGCGTGCGGCCGAAGATGATGACGGTGACGGCGATCATGGCGGGTCTGCTACCGATCCTCTGGGGCACGGGGACGGGGTCGAGCGTGATGAAGCGCATCGCCGCGCCGATGGTGGGCGGGATGGTGAGCAGCACGGTGCTCACGCTGATCGTCATCCCGGCCATATACTCGCTCTGGAGGGAGTACGAGGTGCGCCGGGCGCTCCGGGCCGAGCGATCCCTCGTTGGGCGCACGGCGCCGGCCGCAGCACGGCCGGTGGGAGCACCAGCCGGTGCAGCGCAGCTCTCGATGACATCGCCCAACAACAGCAGGGGAGGCATGACGCCATGAGCAGGCGCAAGCAACGTCCGACCTCGGCCGAGCGCAACGCGCGGCGTGAGGTGCCCGAGGCGCACGAGGTGCGCAAGGCTGGCCGTCCCGTGGAGGCCCGCCCGAATGGGCGGCGGTCCCGGGGTGGACGTTCGGATGTACGTCGCACGGGTACACGCGGCCGTCGTCTCGGCGTGGTCGCCGTGGCGCTGATCGCGGCGCTCCTCGGCGTCGGCTGGTGGCTCGCCACACCGGCACCCGCGCATGCGGGCGAGATCACCGTCTACAAGAGCCCGACCTGTCAGTGCTGCGAGCTCTGGCTCCGGCACATGCGGCGCGCGGGCTTCGAGGTGACCGAGAGGAACGTCCCCGACATGGCCGCGATCAAGACGGAGCACGGCGTGCCGGGTACGCTCGCCTCCTGCCACACGACCCTGGTCGGCGGATACGTCGTCGAGGGGCACGTGCCGGCGGATCTCGTGGTGCGGCTGCTCGACGAGCAGCCGGCGGTCGCGGGGCTCGCGGTGCCCGGCATGCCGGTGGGTTCTCCAGGCATGGAGGGCATCGGACGGCAGCCGTATGAGGTGCTCACCTTCACGCGCGACGGCGGGACCGCGGTGTACGCCCGGAGGTGATCCTTCCGGGGGTGATCCTGCCGGCGGATGATTCTGCCGGCGGATGATCCTGCCGGCGGGTGATCCTGCCGGCGGGTGATCCTGCCGGCGGGTGATCCTGCCGGCGGGTGATGCCCCAACGGTTGCCGTCCGCGTGTGAGTGGCACGTAGCGAGGGGCTCGGTGGACGCCGAGCCCCTCGCTACGTGGACGGTAGAGCGTGGATGCCTACCTGCTGGCGTGAAAAAATTCTGGGACGACTGTCCCAGAGGAAGTCCCGGGACGGACCACTAGGTGCCCGGCTATCTTGCACGCTACACTGGCCTGAGTGGTTCATCGACTCCTCGGTCGACGTGCCCGGTTCGCGCTAGTCCTCGGCAAGGGACACACACACCGCCGCACGTACTGGTCCGCCGCACGTGCTGGTCAAGCTGCGATGCTGCACGGCTCCTCATCCGCGGCCTGACCGGCGCTGCGGGAGGTTGCCGTAGCACCCCGAGCCGAGTCCTCGCGGGGTACCCCGCCGATGGCTCGACCAGCACCCCATGGTGGAGTCCTGCAAGCCTAGGCCGCGCAGCCTCTATCCACCCGTCACTTGACCTGCCCCTAGACGCGACGGCCGGCCCGACGGCCGACGAGACAGTCCAACAGGTGAGTCGCATCAAGTCGGTCGTCGTGAGTCGAGCGGACGGAGCGGGAGGCGTCGTTGCAGGAATCCCAGCCCCGGGGGGGTGGGAACGCGACCGGAGGGACTCGAACGGTGTCGATGAATCTCACGACAAGGTCATCGTGCATCCTTAACCAAGCCCCTCCCATCTGTCGGCCATCATAGCCCATCCATGGCCCATCTCGCCGGCCACTGACAATCGTCGGCGGCACGACGTAGACGGCCGGTCGCTGGCAGCGCACCGCGCTCTCCGCCTTCTTCTCCGGCGCGCTCCTCAGGCACTGGTGCGCCCCGGCCCCCGTGCCATGGCCCCCGTGGGGAGTCGCGGCCGCTGAGCGCCAGTGCGCATGACGTCGGGACTTGACTCTGGAGTGTGCTCCAAGGTTTATCTTTGGTTCATGTCTATCTCCCCCGCCATGGCCACGCGCCGCCGCCTCAGCCCCGGACTTCCCGCGTCGGTTCCCGCGCGCCCGGCGGCCGGGGTGCTCCGCATCGGCGACCTGGCCGCCACGGCGGGCGTCAGCCCCGACGCACTCCGCTACTACGAGCGCCGCGGACTCCTGCAGCCGACCGGACGCCGGGCCAGCGGCTACCGCGAGTACCCGCCGGAGGCCGTTGGCGTGGTGCGTTTCATCAAGCACGCGCAGGCGCTCGGTTTCAGCCTCGCCGAGGTCGAGGAACTGCTCCGGCTGCGGGGCGCGCCGGGACGCCGCAGCACCGGGCTCGAGGTGCGCGAGGTGGCCGCGACGAAGCTGCGCGACATCGACGAGAAGCTCCGGATGCTCGGCGCGCTCCGCGAGTCGTTGGCCGAGCTGGTGGCCGAATGTGACCAGACCTGCGGCGCGGACGTAGGCGCGGCGGTCGACCCACTCGACTGCCCGATCATCGCCGCGCTGAACGCCCCCAACGACGCGGCGCCGACACCGCGGGCGTCGGGGGGTGTCGTCCGCTGATGCACCTGGAACCGGAACGCGCTTCCCACCGCACGGGCGACTCGCGCATGCACCTCAATTTGACCATCGGCGGGATGACCTGCCTCGACTGCGCCCGGCACGTCACGGCGGCGCTTGAGCGCGTCGAGGGCGTCGAGGCGGCGCACGTCGACTACCGGGCGGGCCGCGGCCGTGTGGAGCTCGCGCCTGGCATGACGCCGACGCCGGCGCTCACCGGCGCGCTCGTCGCGGCGGTCGAGCGAGCGGGCTACCGCGCCAAGCCGCTCACCCCGGCCGAGGCGGACACCGAATCGGTCGCCATGGCGGCCGTGAAGACACCCGCAGCACCAGGCGCCGGGCGCTCGGACACGCCGTCATTCGCGCGCGAGGCGCCGGCGCGCCGGCTCTCGGTGCATGCGGCGGTGCATCCGGCCGGCAGCGCGCCCGACGGCGACGGCACGGCGCCCGGCGCTGACTTCGACGTGCTCATCATCGGCACCGGCGGCGCGGGCGTCGCGGCCGCGATCCAGGCAGCCGGGATGGGCGCGAAGGTCGCCATCGCGGAGGGCGGCACGCTCGGCGGCACGTGCGTGAACGTCGGCTGCATCCCGTCGAAGACGCTGATCGAGGCCGCCGCGCACGTGCACGCGGCGCGGCGCGGTTTCCCGGGTGTGGCCCCCTGCGAGCCCGCGGTCGACTGGCGCGAGGTCGTGCGCCAGAAGGACGCGCTCGTGGGCGAGCTGCGCGAGGCCAAGTACGCCGACGTGCTCGCGAGCTACCCAGAAGTGGCACGCTTGGAGGGCCGAGTGCGTCTTCTGGCGGGTGCCGAGGCGGGAGTGCGGGTGCGCGTCGGCGACGGGACGGCCGCCCACGAGCATGTCGCCCACAAGGTGCTCGTCGCCACGGGCACCGCCCCGGCGCGACCGTCGATCCCTGGCCTGGAGGACATCGACGCGCTCGACAGCACGAGCGCGATGGCGCTCGAGACGCTGCCGGAGTCGATGATCGTGCTCGGCGGTGGGCCGGTGGGCGTGGAGCTCGGGCAGACGTTCGCGCGCTTTGGAGTGAAGGTCGTCATCGTCCAGCGCGGCGCGCATCTGCTCCGCGGCGAGGACCCGGAGATCGCCGAGGTGCTCCGAGAGGCGCTCGAGGCCGAGGGAATCGAGGTCCACACCGGCACCGCCGTCGTGCGCGCGGAGCGCGATGGAGGCGGGGTAGTCGTTCATGTGCGGCAGGGCAGCCTCGCGGGGCAGCTCCGCGCCGAGCGAGTGCTCGTCGCCACAGGTCGGCGGCCGAACACGCGGGACCTCGGCCTCGAGGACGTCGGCGTGGCGCTCTCGCCGAGCGGCTATGTTCAGGTGGACGCCACGATGCGGACCACGAACCCGGACGTCTACGCCGCCGGCGACGTGACCGGCGGGCCGGGCTACGTGTACGTAGCCGCCGCTGGCGGACGCGTGGCGACGGAGAACGCGCTCAAGGCGCTGTACGCGACCGGGACGGCAAGCGACGCTCCGCGCGAGCTCGACCTGTCGGCGGTGCCGAGCGTGACGTTCACCGCGCCGCAGGTGGCCTCGGTGGGCCTGACCGCGGCCGCCGCGCGGGTAGCGGGGTACCACGTCGACGTCGCTGCGCTGGACATGGCCGACGTCCCGCGCGCGCTCGTGAGCTACGACCGGCGTGGGCTCGTAAAGCTCGTCACCGAGTCGGGGTCCGGCCGAGTGCTCGGCGTGCATGCGGTGGCGCCGAACGCCGGGGAGTTCATGGGCGAGGCGACGCTGGCGATCCGGTTCGGGCTGACCGCGAAGGACCTTTCGGGCACGCTTCACCCGTACCTCACGTGGGTGGAGAGCCTGAAGCTCGTCGCGCAGGGTGGCTCGGCGGGCGTCCAGAAGCTGAGCTGCTGCGCGTGACGACGGACCTGCCGAGCGCGCGCCGCGGCCTCGCGGCGGCCGCGGGCGCCGTCGGCGCCGCGTTCCTCGCCTCGCTCTGCTGCGTGGGGCCGCTCCTGTTCGTGACACTCGGCGTCGGCGCGGGACTGGCGAGCACGTTCGAGCCGCTCCGCCCCTTGTTCACTGTTCTGACCCTGGCCCTCCTCGCGGTCGGCTTCTACGTCGTCTACGGGAGGAAGCCGGCGGAAGCGGACGCCGCAACGGGCGCCGCGTGCACGCAGCACGGGACGTGCGCCGTTCCCCGCAACCGGACGCGCGACAAGGTCCTGCTGTGGATCGCAGCGGTCGTCGCGCTCCTGTTCCTGACGTTCCCCCAGTGGTCCGTGCTCCTCGTCTGACGTCGCCGAGCGGCGGCGTCGATCTGATCACCGGACCCCCACGTCCTCTACAGCGGGTGCACCAATGATCCAGCCCCTCGTCACCTTCGGTCTCGTCGCCGTCGTCGGCGGCCTCTCCCTCTGCGATCTCTGCGTGCCGGCGGCACGGTCCGTCGGCACCTCTGGTGGCCTCGTCTCGGTCGCCGACGCCGCGCCCGTACAACGCCCACCGGTACGACCGCTGGCCGATACCCAAGTGCCGGTGGACGCGGCCGCACGGGCGGTGACGCGACCGGCGGTGACGCAACCGGCGTCCGCGCGCCGGACGGTGACGTTCGCCGTGCAGGGCATGACGTGCGGCGGGTGCGAGATCGGAACGCGCAAGGTTCTCACGCGCCTCCCGGGGGTCGCCAAGGCGGACGTGAGCTACGAGAAGGGGACGGCGGTCGTGACCTACGACCCGGCGAAGGTGACCGTCGAGCAGATGATCGCCGCGGTCAAGACGCTCGGCTACACGGCCACCGTCGTCGCGCCACCGGCCCGCTGAAAGGCGCGTGGCCGGGCGCGTGGCGACGAGGCGCCTACTAGGCGTCGCAGGCTGGCTGACCGTCACCGTCGGGGTGCTGCACCTCGGTGTCGCGCTCGTTCAGTACGACACGCTTTCGCTCGACGCACTCTGGTTCGCGGGCAGCGGCCTCGCCGTCGTGCTAATCGGAATGTTCACGCTGCTCGCCCGACCGCCGTTGGCATCTGCCGGAGTGCGTTGGGCGGCGGCTGGGGCGAACGTCGCCGGCCTCGCGCTGGCCATGGCCTTCAGCGCGCTCACCCACTGGCGCGAGCCGCAGGGGCCGGTGCTCGTGGCACTCTTTCTCACCGGCGGGCTCGGCGTGATGTTGCCAGGTGACAGCCCGCGCGACCCGTGACCGAGCGGTGAACCTGATGGCGCCGGCACCGAACCCCGAGCGGCCCGTCCGCCGACGCGTCCGCCTCGCCGACGCGCCGCCTCGTGCTTGCGCCGGCTACTCGGAGATCGAGGGCGGCCTCCAGCGGAAGGACGACGTGCTTCCGGGCGAGTTCGGTCCCGACGGGCTGCCGCGCTACACGTGCGAGCTGCGCGTACAGCGGGAGGCCGCGACCGGTGCGCCGGTGTTCCTCGGGCCGTTCGCCTTCGGCCCGCCCGCCGGACGCTTCCTCTACGTGAGCTGGAGCGCGGTGCGCCCGAACGACCCCAGCGGCAGGCGCGCGATGTTCCGCCGAGCCAAGGTGCCCCTCGGCGGGATCACGTGGGCGCAGGTCGAGGACGCCACCGCGCAGCAGGGCGGGGTGCTCCAGGCGACGGTGCCAGGCGTCACCCGGGACGGCGGCCCGGTGTGCGCGACCGTGCCTCCGCAGGGCGGCTGGCGTGTCGTCGCGAGCTGACAGGGCGGTGCCGGCGGAGCGGCGCTGAGGAGGAAGGCGACGCGCTACGTGTGCGGCGCCTGGGCGGACGACCGGGTGGCGAGCGGCGTCGGGAGCGCGGATCAAGCCTGGATGGCTGCTGTCCCGAAACTTCGCGATTAAGCGTCCCGAAACGTCTTCACGCCAGCAGCCCGATCTCGACCTCGATTCTCGGTGGGCCGCCGAGCGAGTCCGTGGACAGAATCAGGAGCCAGCCAGGGGCATCCGTCATCTCTCCCCGCTGGCGCCCTCCTTCAGCGCCGTGCCCGGCGAGGATCCCGTCGCTGCCGACCGGTCCCACGGCGCGGAACCACTATCCGCCGGGGGAGGTCTGCACGTTGTGTAGCTCGATCGGCAGGGGTAGTTGTGTGACCTGGCCCGATCGCAGCTCGACACGGCTGATGGAGTTGCTCTCCTCGTCGGCAGTAAAGACGGAGCTGGTGCCGAGGCGCTCGGGAGCCGCTGCCGTGTCGGAGGAGTCAGGGGGCCGGAGTGCGATCGCGTTCTCCGTCGCCACAGGCAGCGGCGCCGACGAGGAGCACGATCGTGAGACGGCGGCATGATGTCGATACGCTCATCAGTGCTCGGTCAGCTCCTTGTGGTGCATCAACCCCGTGCTGCAGCCACCTCATGAGGCGACTGGCCCGCGTGGGGTGGCCCGTTCGCGGTTGAGTGCGTGGGCAGGCTCGCGGGCAAGCTGTGTGCCGACAAGCTCTGTGCCGAGTGTTCGCCACCGTAGGGCGCCTGCCAGATACGTCCGCCTGGCAGGCGCCCTACGGGCCTTAGGGGCGTCTCATGGCCTGCCGCGGTGCGCTCTGGTGCGCCTCGCCGCGCTGCGCGCCCCGCGACACCAGCGCCAGGCGTACACCATTCGCGGCCAGCGCCGAGCGTACACCATGCGCGAGCCGCTCCGTGAGGTCGATGGCGTTCGACGGGTGGGGGATCGTGTTGCAGGTGACGACGCGGCCCGCACCGGCCGCCATGAGGTCCTCGTACGCGCGGCCGGCGAAGACCGCGTGCACGCCGACGCATACCGGCGGCGCGAGTCCGGCGCGCCGCAGGTGCGCGACGGTCTCGATCATCGTCCGTGCCGTGGAGATGATGTCGTCCACGAGCACCGGCGTGTGATCGCGCCATCGTTCGACGTCCGGCACGGAGATCTCGACCACCCGGTCCCCGCGCCGCACCTTCTCCAGCACGAGGGCGGGCGCCCCGGCCCCCTCGGCGACGGCGAGTACCCACTGCGCACTCTCGCTGTCCGGGCCGACGAGGAGCGGCCGGGGGATCTCTGCACCGATCCATGCCGAGATCGCGGGCGCCGCACGCACGACGACGCCCGGGACGGTGTAGATGTCCGTCAGGCTCTCGTGACGGTGGAGGTGAGGGTCCACCGTGACGAGCCAGTCGACGGCCTCCGACACGACGTGCGCGAAGTATCGGGAGGTGACTCCCTCCCCCTCGCGGAATCGCCGGTCCTGACGCATGTATGCGAGGTAGGGCGCGACGAGCCCGACCCGCGCCGCGCCGAGATCGCGCGCCGTCGCGGCCAGGAAGAGGAGCGGCAGGAGCTTGTCGTCCGGTCGGTGGAGGGTCGCGGCGAGCAGCACGGACCGCCCGGTGACCGGCGTGCCGATGCGCACGAGCGTCTCGCCATCGGGGAACCGGTGTACGTCCACAGTGCCGAGCTCACCGCCCAGCTCCCTGGCGAGTGCCTCGGCGAGTCCCTCGTTGCCCGGCAGGGCCAGGAGCAGGGGCGGCGCGACGGGCTGGGCTGCAGCGAGTGCTTTGGTCATGGCTGTGCCTCGTCCGCGCCGATGGCGACGATGTCCGGGTTGGCTTCGACGTAGAGCGCCGCGTACGCGAGCTCGCCCGGCGACTCGGCGTGCAGCGTGAAGACCGGTTGGCCGATGCTCACGTGTCGGCCGGTCGGGGCATGCAGGACCAGGCCTGCCGCCGGTGACCGCGGGGCGCCGGCAAGCTTGGCGGCCCGGGCGAGCCGCCGGTTGTCGATCGCATCGACGCGACCGCTGCGGGTGGCGACGATCTCACGGGTGTAGGCGGCCCGTGGCGGCTCGCGCAGACCACCCTGTGCCTCACAGATGGCCACGAACTTCCGCCAGGCACCCCCGCGCTCGAGATGGCGCCGGGCCAGCGCGAGGCCCTCACCCTCGGGCACGCGGCCGCCCAGCTCGAGCACGCGCCCCGCCAGCACCAGGGCGCGCGCCCGGAGGTCGGCCGGGGCTTCGGCGTCGTTCCGCAGGACCGCGAGCACGTCGCGCGCCTCCAGTGCCGGCCCGATGCCGCGGCCGATCGGCTGGGTGCCGTCGCCGGGCATGATGTCGACCACGAGCCCGACGGCGGCGCCGACGCGGACGAGCCGGTCGCCGAGGCGCCGCGCAGTCTCCGCCGAGCGGACCTTGGCCGTGGGACCGACCGGGATGTCGATCACGACGTGCGTCGAGCCAGCTGCCGCCTTCTTCGAGAGCACCGAGGCCACGAGCTGCCCCTCGCTGTCGAGATCGAGCGGCCGTTCGACGCGGATGATCGCGTCGTCGGCGGGGCTCAGGCGCACCGCGCCGCCCCAGACGATGCAGCCCCCCTCCTGCTCGACCACCCGCCGCATGGCGTCGAGCGAGAGGTCCACGGGGGCCACAGTCTCCATGGCGTCGGCGGTGCCGGCTGGGGAGGTGATGGCCCGCGAGGAGGTCTTCGGCATGAGGAGGCCGCAGCTCGCCACGATCGGGACGACGAGCATCGTGGTACGGTTGCCCGGCAGACCACCGACGCTGTGCTTGTCGACGACGGGTGCTCGTGGCCAGTCCAGCCGGTCGCCGACGTCGATCATCGCGCGCGTGAGCGCGATCGTCTCCGCCTCGTCCAGCCGATCGCCGGCGCACGCGGTGACGAAGGCGGCGAGCTCGATCGCGGCGTAACGGCCAGCGGCCACGTCGCGCACGATGGCCGTGAGCGCCGGGGCGGACAGCGCGTGTCCGTAGACCTTGGCGCGAACGGCGCTCAACGACTCCAGCGGCGGCATGGACGAGACGACGACGTCATCGCCGGGCGCGGCCCCGAGGAGGCGCCAGGCCGCGTCCGATAGACTCGCCTCGTCGGGCGCGAGAAGGTCGCCAGTCACCACGTTGAGCGTGGCGACGATCACCCGATCACCGAGGGCGACCTGCAGCCGCGTTAGTGCCTCCCAGCCTTCCGACCGGCAGATGGGGCAGTCGGCTGACATGTAGATGACCGGCTCCTGATATGTGTCGATCCCGAGTGGGCGGAGCCGGAGGACGTTCGTCTCGGGGTGGTCGGAGTGGCCGGACAGGCCGGTGGCCATTGCGGATGGATTCAGCGTCGGTGCCATGGTGTGCTGCGGGGTGTGCTGCGGGGTGTGCTGCGGGGTGTGCTGCGGGGTGTGGTTCGGTGCGTGGCTTGGGGTGTAGTTTCGGCGTATGGCTTCGGTGTGTGCGTCATCCGGCCGTCCCCAGCGCCTTCTCGAGCATCACGAGGAAGCCGAGCGCCGGGTCCTTGTACTCGGCGTGCCGCAGCATATCCCAGTGGTCGCGCAGGTACTGCCGGAGGAACGTCACGATCTGGCCGAGGGAAACGGTGAGGTACTTCTGCCCCGCCGAGCCCGCCGTGACCGATCCGAAGGCGACGAGGCGGACCCGATGTCCGGTCGGGAGAAGCGCGGACCCGTCGCGCAGGAGGGCCTCGACGGCCGTCGGCGCCTCCTCACGGGAGCAGCAGCCGAAGCGCACGAGTACCGTGCGGAGGACGGCAGGGTCGGTGGTGGCGGCGTTGAGCACCGCACGGCCCTCCTTGACCTCGCCCACGAGCATGTCGCCGTGGTCGGTCGGAATACCGAGCGCGGGATCGGTGACGGTATGTTCCTGGTCCGCGCCTGTGCGCCGTCGCGATCCTGGCACGAGCTGGCCGGCGCCGGGGAAGCGGACGGCGAGGACGTCGAGGTCCGTGGCGGTGCGGTATGCGCCACCGCGCAGCGCCTCGATCACCGGGAACTCGCTGACCGTGAAGTACCCGTTCACGCGCAGGTACGCTTGCACTAGCGCGACGGCGTTATCCATGCTGCGCGCCCACCCGCGACGGACCCGGCGTGCCGAGCGTGCCGGCCGCGAACCTGTTGTACAGCGCCCCCAGCAGCGCGACGACGAGTGCCACGGCCAGGCTCACGCCGACGATGCCCGTAGCGAAGCTGCCCCACGTGAGTGACCGTGCCACGCCGGTGAGGTCCAGGTGGAACACGTAGCCGATGGCGGCCGTCGTGCTGCCCGGTGCGACGGCGACGAGGAGCGAGCAGACCGCGTAGACGCTGGCGGTGGTGAAGGCCGCGGCGAGCGCGAGCGCTGAAGTATCTAGTCGCATGGTCGGGTCCTCAGGAATGAGGTGGTCAGGAAGGGGGCCACGGGGACACTCAAGGCATGGTGCCACGTGAGGCCGCGGACGCCGCGCGCGCGCTCCGGCCAGGCCGTGGGAGAAACGCCGGCGTCTCGCCCGCGTAGCGGTCGTACGCCGCGCCGAACTCTGCTCGCACCTCCCGCTCCTCGCGCCGGGCGAGCCGCACGTACGTGACGACGAGGATCGGGAACATCACGAGCGTGAGCAGCGTCGGCCACTGGAGCAGGAAGCCGAGCAGGATGGCGATGAAGGCGACGTACTGCGGATGGCGGATGCGGGCGTAGGGCCCGCTCATCGCCAGGCGGTGCTCACGCTGGGCTGCGTGGAGATGGTGCCACGCCGCCGAGAGCAGGATGAAGCCGCCGCCGATGAACACGCTGCTCAGGATGTGGAACGGGCTCAGGTGCGGGTCGCCCTGCCAGCCGAGCAGCGTGTCCCAGAGGTGCCCGGCGTCGTGCGAGAGCAGGTCGAGGCCGGGATAGCGCTGGCCCAGCCAGCCCGAAAGCAGGTAGACGGTGAGGGGAATGCCGTACATCTCCGTGAACAGCGCCACGACGAAGGCGGAGAAGGCGCCGAGCGAGCGCCAGTCGCGGCCAGTGCGCGGCTTGAAGAAGCTGAACGCGAAGAAGATGAAAATCGCCGAATTGAGAACGACCAGCGACCAGAGGCCGTAGGCGGGGGCGGGGTCGGTGGTCATGAGGCCTCAGACGGTGAGGAGTGGTGAGGCGGGCTATTGCTACGGCGCGCGTCGACGACCGATTGATCGGCAGGAGCGACCGCGACACGATCGCTGTTCCTGCCGTCAGGGCGTCCACCGTCAGGGTGCCCGCCGTCAGGGCTGTGACCGCTCCCGTGGCCGCGGTGTAGAAAGACGTGCAGGAGGGGGCAGGCGAGGATCAGCAGGAATGGCAGCAGCCCAAAGACGTGCGCGCGGTGCTCGGTCGCGAGGAAGAATCCTGCGACGAACAGGAAGCCGGTGACGGCGAGTGCCGTTCGGAGCGCGGCGGAGGAGGTCATGGCGCGGGTGGCTGTGGTGAGAGGGATCATGGCAGGGCGCGTCCCGTGCGATCGCGGGACGTGCCGCCGTCGGTGACGGCGAACAGGTCGGCGCGCGTCCGCGGGAGACAGCAGCGACCTGCGGCGTCCGGGCGTGCGAAAAGCATCTGCGCGATGCCGATCTGCGCGGTCGCGAAGGCGTGGGCGGAAGCCGCCATGTAGAGGCGCCAGGCGCGATAGGTCTCCGACCCGACGAGCCGCACGGCCTCGTCGGCGCGAGCCTCCAGGCACCGCACCCAGTGACGCAGCGTGAGCGCGTAGTGCTCGCGCAGGCTCTCCACGTCGCGCGTCTCCAGCCCCGCGCCCTCCGCCGCGGCGAGCGCCTCGGCGACAGGGACGAGCTCCCCGTCGGGGAAGACGTACCGGTCGATGAACTTCCCCTGGCCCCACAGTCGGCGCGGCCGGCCCCCGGCATCACGGGCGCGGGCGTCGGCCAGACTGACGATGCCATGGTTGAGGAAGAGCCCGCCGGGGCGCGTGAGGCGGAAGGCGGCGCGGAAGTACGTCGGGAGGTGCTTCCGGCCCACGTGCTCGAACATGCCGACGCTCACCACCTTGTCGAACTCGGCGTCGGCCGGCAGGTCACGGTAGTCGCGCACCTCGATGCGGCAGCGGTCGGTGAGTCGCTCGTCGGCGATGCGCGCGGCCGCGTACGTGGCCTGGGCCGGGCTGAGGGTGATTCCCAGCGCCTCGACGCCGTAGTGGCGTGCCGCATATCGGACCAGCCCGCCCCACCCGCAGCCGATGTCGAGCAGCCACTCCCCGGGCCGCAGTCGGAGCTTGCGGCAGATGAGGTCGAGCTTCGCCCGCTGCGCGGCGTCGAGGTCCTCGTCCCCGGTAGGGAAATAGCCGCACGAGTAGACGCGCTCCGCGTCCAGCCAGAGTCCGTAGAAGTCGTTGCCGACGTCGTAGTGGCGGCGAATCGCCGCCGCGTCGCGCGTGCGGCTGTGGCGGCGGCCGGCCCGGTCGTTCGGCCTCTCCGCAGCGACTGCGGCAGCGTCTCCTGCGAGCCCCACGCCCTTCCGGGGCGGGCCGCTCGGCAGCTGGAGCAGGAAAGCCGCGAGCCGGGCGAGCCGGCGCGGCGAGCGCAGACGTTCGGCCAACGGTGCGGCGATCTCGGCGGCCGCGGCGAGGTCACCCTCGATGTCCACGTCGCCGCGGACGAACGCCTCCGTGAGTGCGAGCTCGGTGGGCGGCCAGAACATGCGGCGGAGTGTCCAGGAGGCGCGGAGGACGATCGTGAACGGGGACGCTCGTCCCTCCGCGGGTTGCTCGAGCACACCGGACCAGTAGCGCACGGCGAAGCGCCGCTCGTGCGTCGGGCCGAAGAGCTCGTCCATCACGCGCTGGGCGATGCCCAGATAGGGCACCCCGGGGCAGTAGTGAGCGAGTGACTGTGGCATCGTCGGATCGGTCATTCGAGGGGCATGCGAGTGCGCGAACGGGGGAGGGCGTTCCGCTACGTCGTGAGCGGGCGTTGGTCGCCAGCGTGCTGGACGGGCATGGCGCACCTCCCATGGCATATCTCCCATGGCGCACCTCACGAGTGAGAGTGGAGGTAATGGCGAGCGCCCCCGCCTCGACGCCCTGCCCCACGGGCGGCAGCACTGACCATCGCGGTCACCCAGACCCCGATCCAGGCTCCGACCCAGCCGCCGATGAACCCCTCCGCGATGCCGACGGAGAACCCGACGGCGCTGGTCGCGTCAACGCCGACGACGAGCAGCTCCCAGACGCGACTCATGGTCGTCCGGTGCGGGAAGAACACCGCGCCCGCGCCGATGACCGCCACCATACCGGCTGTGCCCACACCGACGAGCGGCGCCAGCCGCGTGGCTTGGCGCTTCCACGCGCCACGTTTCCACGCGCCACGAACGCCGTCGCCGATCGCCGCGGCCCCGCGCCATGCCACACGTCTCGAAGCGGCATCGGTACTGGCTTGCTCGGCGCTAGCTCGCTCGGTGCCAACTCCATCGGTGCTGGCTTGATCAGCGATGGCCCTTCGGAGATGTCGCTCGTCGCACTGTGCCCGGTCGTACTCCACGTAGGCCATCTCCGTGGCCGGATTGACGTGGGCTCGGGTCACGCCCGGCACCCGGCGTAATGCCAGCTCGATGTCGTGCGCCCGCTGACCGGCGCAATCCGGCGACTCCAGGGGCAGGGTCGTGCGTGCTCGCGCCATCGTGTGCACCATCATGTCCGTCACTCCTCGACGCGCGCTCCCATTCACGAATCCCTCTTCCGAACCCCTCCGGATATGGAGCCTTCCGGCTGGCAGGCGGGCCGACGGCGTCGTTGCTCACCCATCGTGTCGACCACGTTCCGCTCAATGTACGATCGCCTGTGATCCTGAAGCAGAGCTGAGCCGCGCCTGAAGGACCACGAGTTGCGACACGTCCCACGTACCGCGGCAGCGATTCCAAGGCCCGGTGCGCATCCGACGGGTATGACGGGTATCCGGTGGGTGCCTGGGCGTCACCCTTGCTCGGGCACTGTAGGTCCTGCTTTGCCCCTACTGTGCCTTCTCGGGGATTCAGCCACCGTTCAGCCGACATTCACCTCGCTGCCACACCCTTGTCATTCGCGGGCGTCGTCTACCACCGACTCGGATCGCGCCCCTGCTCGCGCCCCTGCTCGCGTACCGACGGCTCGCGTACCGCTCGGGTCACGTACCTGCTCGCACCCCTGCTCGCGTACCTGCTCACGCGAGACGTCTGTGTCCACCATTCCCCGCATCGAGGAGCGAGAGAATGCCACCCTCGGAACGACCGGCTCGATCGCAGATGAGAACCGACCCATCCGACGGACTATCGCCCCCGCTGGAGAGTCAGGCGCTCGAGTCACTCGCTCTCGACCTCCACTGGGCGTGGAACCACCGGAGCGACGAGCTCTGGGCGCTACTCGATCCCGAGCTCTGGGCCGCGACACACAACCCATTGGTCGTGCTGCAGACGGTCTCGCGGGCGCGGCTCGAGGCCTTCCTCGCGCGTCCCGCCAACCGGAAGCGGATCGAGCGGCTCCTGGCGCACCGTCGCCGCCATCGCGATGCGCCGGCCTGGTTCCAGCGCACGCACCCCGACGCCCCCCTCACGGGCGTGGCGTACTTCTGCATGGAGTTCGCCCTCAGCGAGGCGCTACCCATCTACTCCGGTGGGCTGGGCAACGTGGCCGGTGATCAGCTCAAGGCGGCGTGCGACCTCGATGTCCCGGTGATTGGCGTCGGCCTGCTCTATCAGCAGGGCTACTTCCGCCAGGCGATCCGGCCTGACGGGAGCCAGCAGGCGCTCTATCCGTACAACGATCCCGGCCAACTGCCGATCACCCCGGTCCGTGACACGACAGGCGAGTGGCTGCGGGTGGAGCTCGCGTGGCCGGCGTACCCGATCCGGCTTCGCGTCTGGCAGGTGCGCGTGGAGCGCCGCGTCCTCTACCTCCTCGACAGCAACGACCCGGCGAATCCGCCGGCGGCGCGCGCCATCACGAGTGAGCTCTATGGCGGCGGTCCGGAGCTACGCCTGCAGCAGGAGATCGTGCTCGGCATCGGCGGCTGGCGCCTCCTCGACGCGCTCGGCCTGGCGCCCGAGGTCTGCCACCTGAACGAGGGGCATGCGGCGCTGGCCGTGCTCGAGCGCGCGCGCAGCTTCGCGGCGACGAACGGCTGCTCGTTCGGGACGGCGCTCATGGCCACCCGGGCGGGCAACCTCTTCACCACGCACACGGCCGTGCCGGCCGGCTTCGACCGCTTCGCGCCGTCGCTCGTGGAGCAGTACCTGGGGCCGTACGCCGAGCGGGAGCTCGGGATTCCTCTGGACGACCTGCTGGCGCTGGGTCGCGAGAACCCGCACGATCGTGGCGAGGCGTTCAACATGACCTATCTCGCCCTCCGCGGCAGCGGAGCCGTGAACGGCGTGAGCCGGCTGCACGGTGCGGTGAGCCGCCGGCTCTTCGGCCCACTCTTCCCGAGGCGACCGGAGCACGAGGTTCCGGTCGGGCATGTGACGAACGGCATCCACGTCCCCACCTGGGACTCCGCCGCCGCCGATGCCCTGTGGACGGAGGCGTGCGGCGCCGACCGTTGGCGCGGCACCATGGAGGCCGTGGGTCACGGCCTGGCGAACGTTCCCGATGCCGACCTCTGGGCGCTCCGCACCGCGAACCGCGAGGGCCTGGTAGAGTACGTGCGCGAGCGCTTGCCGAGGGAACTCGTCTCGGCGGGCGCGCAGCCGGCGCAGGTGGCGAGAGCGCGCACGGCGCTCGACCCTGCTGTGCTCACCATCGGCTTCGCCCGCCGCTTCGCGACCTACAAGCGCCCGACCCTCCTCCTCCACGACGAGGAGCGCTTGCTCCGCCTGCTCGCCGATCCCGCCCGCCCGGTGCAGCTCGTCATTGCCGGTAAGGCGCATCCCGCCGACGGCGCCGGCCAGGCGATGATCGCCGAGTGGGTCCGCTTCAGTCGCCGACCGGAGGTGGAGGGGCGGGTCGTCTTCGTCCCCGACTACAACCTGCTCCTCGCGGAGCATCTCGTGCAGGGCGTGGACCTCTGGATCAACACGCCGCGCCGACCCTGGGAGGCGAGCGGAACGAGCGGCATGAAGGTCCTCGTGAACGGGGGGCTCAACCTGTCGGAGCTGGATGGGTGGTGGGCCGAGGCCTACACACCAGAGGTCGGCTGGGCCATGGGCGATGGCCAGGAGCATGGCGATGACCCGGTGTGGGATGCCGCGCAGGCGGAGACGCTCTACGCGCTGCTCGAACGCGAGATCGTCCCGGCGTTCTACGACCGCGACGAGCGGGGTATCCCGGAGGCCTGGGTGGCGCGGATGCGCGCGAGCATGGCCACGCTGACGTCGCGATTCTCCACCAACCGCACCGTGCGCGAGTACACGGAGCGCTACTACCTGCCCGCCGCGGCGGCCTTCCGCGCGCGGGCCGCCGACGGGGGCGCGTCGGCGGCCCGGCTGGCGGAGTGGGAACGCCACCTCGCCGAGCGCTGGGGTGAGGCGCGCTTCGGCCCCGTGAGGGTGGAGACGCACGATGGCCGGCACGAGTTCACCCTCGAGGTCCATCTGGGCGGGCTGGACCCCGACGCGGTGCGCGTCGAACTCTACGCCGAGCCCGGCGACGGCGAGCCCGGCGACGGCGGCGCGCCACCGTACCATGTGATGGCCAGCGGTCGGCCGTCTGAGGGACCGCCCGGTGCCTGTGAATACACCGCGAGCGTTCCTGCTTCGCGGGCTGCGGGAGACTACACGCCGCGTCTGGTGCCGTACCATCCCGAGGCACGAATACCGCTGGAGACGGCGTACATCCTGTGGCAGCGATGACAATGGAGATTGGAATGACGACGACTATGGCGCGAGCCACAGCGGCCAGTGAGCCGCTCTCATCGGCCGAGCTGCACACGATCGACGCCTACTGGCGCGCCGCCAACTACCTCTCGGTCGGCCAGATCTACCTGCTCGACAACCCGCTGCTGCGCGAGCCACTGACGCTGGCACACATCAAGCCGCGCCTGCTGGGCCACTGGGGGACCACACCCGGGCTGAACTTCGTGTATGCACACCTCAATCGCGTCATCCGGCGGCACGACCTGGACATGATCTTCGTCGCCGGCCCGGGGCACGGCGGGCCGGCCGTGGTCGCGAACACCTATCTCGAGGGCATCTACAGCGAGCTGTACCCGGAGGTCTCGCGCGACGCCGCGGGGATGCAGCGACTCTTCAAGCAGTTCTCCTTCCCCGGCGGGATCCCGAGCCATGCGGCACCGGAAACGCCCGGCTCCATCAACGAGGGCGGGGAGCTCGGCTACTCGCTGGCCCACGCGTACGGCGCCGCCTTCGACAACCCCGAGCTGATCGTCGCCTGCGTCGTGGGCGACGGGGAGGCCGAGACCGGACCGCTCGCGGCGGCGTGGCACTCGAACAAGCTCCTGGACCCGGCCACCGACGGTGCGGTGCTGCCCGTCCTGCACCTGAACGGCTACAAGATCGCGAGTCCCACGATCCTCGCCCGCATCGGCGACGAGGATCTGACGAGCCTGTTCCGCGGCTACGGCTACGAGCCGTACCTCGTCGAGGGCACGGAGCCCGCGTCCGTGCACCAGGCGATGGCCGCGACGCTCGACACCGTGATCGAACGGATCCGCGCGATCCAGTCGGCTGCGCGCGACGACGGTGAGGTCGAGCGTCCCCGGTGGCCGATGATCATCCTGCGCACCCCCAAGGGCTGGACCGGGCCCAGGGAGGTCGATGGCCGGAAGACGGAGGACAGCTGGCGCTCGCACCAGGTGCCCCTGGCCGACATGGCGACGAGGCCGGAGCACGTGCGGCTCCTGGAGCAGTGGATGCGGAGCTACCGTCCGGAGGAGCTCTTTGACGAGACCGGAACGCTGGTCCCCGAGCTGGCGGCGCTGGCACCCGAGGGGCACCGGCGGATGGGAGCCAACCCGCACGCCAACGGCGGACTGCTGCTCCACGATCTCCGGCTCCCTGACTTCCGCGACTACGCCGTCGCCGTGCCGGCGCCCGGCATGGAGGTCGCGGAGGCGACGCGCGTGCTCGGCACCTTCCTGCGCGACGTGATGAGGCTGAACATGGAGCGGCGGAACTTCCGCGTCGTCGGTCCCGACGAGACGGCGTCGAACCGGCTCGGCGCGCTGTTCGAGGTGACGGACCGCACCTGGGTGGCCGATCGTAAGCCGGACGACGAGGAACTGGCCGTGGACGGTCGCGTGATGGAGATCCTCTCCGAGCACACCTGCCAGGGGTGGCTCGAGGGATACCTGCTCACCGGCCGCCACGGTCTCTTCTCCTGCTACGAGGCCTTCATCCACATCGTGGACTCGATGTTCAACCAGCACGCCAAGTGGCTCAAGGTCACGCGCGAGATCCCGTGGCGGCGTCCCATCGCGTCGCTCAACTACCTGTTGACTTCCCACGTCTGGCGGCAGGACCACAACGGCTTCTCGCATCAGGATCCGGGCTTCCTGGACGTGGTGATGAACAAGAAGGCGGACGTGATCCGCGTCTACCTGCCGCCCGACGCCAACACGCTCCTCAGCGTCGCCGACCACTGCCTGCGGAGCCGCAACTATGTCAACGTCATCGTGGCCGGCAAGCAGCCGGCCATCCAGTACCTGGACATGGATGCCGCCATCAAGCACTGCACCGCGGGCATCGGCATCTGGGAGTGGGCGAGCAACGACCGCGGCACGGAGCCGGACGTCGTCATGGCCTGCGCCGGCGACGTGCCGACGCTGGAGACCCTGGCCGCTGTGAGCCTGCTGCGCGAGCTCGCCCCCGAGCTCCGGGTGCGCGTCGTCAACGTGGTGGACCTGATGCGGCTCCAGTCGGCGGAGGAGCACCCGCACGGCCTCGCCGACCGTGACTTCGATACGCTCTTCACGACCGACAAGCCCGTCATCTTCGCCTATCACGGCTACCCGTCGCTCATCCACCGGCTGACCTACCGTCGGACCAACCACGGCAACTTCCACGTCCACGGCTTCAGGGAGGAGGGGACGACCACGACCCCCTTCGACATGGTCGTCCTGAACGAGATGGACCGCTTCCATCTGGTGGCAGCCGTGATCGACCGCGTCCCGCGGCTCGGCTCCATCGCAGCGTACGCGAAGCAGGCGATCCGGGACAGACTGATCGAGCACACCCGGTACATCGCCGAGCACGGGGAGGACATGCCCGAGATCCGCGACTGGACGTGGCCGGCCCGGTGACGCGTGGGGCCCGGTGGCCGCGTGGCTCGGTGCCCGCGTGGCCCGGTGCCCGCGTGGCTTCCGCCGGATCGCCACGCTCAGGCACCACTCAGGCTGGATTCAGCCACGGGCCCGACCTTCCAGAGGTCCCCAACTTCGGAGGCATGACCATGAAGGAGACCACCATTCGCATCGGCGGCATGAGCTGCGGTGGCTGTGTCCGCAACGTGCGGGAGGCGCTCGGCCGTATCCCGGGTGTGCGCGTCGGTACGGTCACCGTCGGCTCGGCGACCGTGTCGTACGACCCCGCCACCACCGATCGGGAGGACATCCTCGCGGCCATCGAGCGAGCCGGCTACGAGCCGCGGGCGGCGTGATCGCGGTGGGAGTCGCGGTGGGAGTCGCATGAGCGTGTCACCGCCATCTCCCGAGTTCGTCCGGCTGGACGAGCCCGAGGCGCGCGCCGTGCTCGCCCGGAATCACGTCGGGCGCGTCGCCTATTCCTTCCGCGACCGTGTGGACATCGAGCCGATCCACTACGTGGTGGACGGAAACTGGATCTATGGCCGGACGAGCATCGGGACGAAGCTCGCGACGCTCGCGCACCACCCGTGGTGTGCGTTCGAGGTCGATGAGGTGCGCGACACCTTCGACTGGGAGAGCGCGGTGGTGAAGGGCACCTTCCACCTGCTCGACCCGCAGGTTGGATCACCCGACGCCTACGGGCGTGCCGTCGCGCTCCTGCGACAGCTGGTCCCCGGCACACTCGGGGCGGACGATCCGGCCCCGCACCGGATCGTCCTGTTCGGCATTCACATCGACGAGATCACCGGACGGACGGCGCGTCCGCCTGCCCGGTAGGCCGCCGCGATCGCACCCGACAGGGGCGCGGGCCCAGGGCGCGGGTCCAGGGGCGCGGGTCCAGGGACACGAGTGCCACGGTGGCGCGCCCTGACGATGCCCTGATGCGCGGCGGCCTACCGGGGCTGCCTCGGCGGGGCTGAAGCCGGCGCGAGGACGTGGACGACGCGTTCATCCCACCGACAGCAGGGAGCGCGGCCGTCGCAGGTCGGCTCGGAGCACCGAAAGTGGAAGCGGACCGCGCCGCCCTCGGCCAGATCAAACGGGCCGAGCGTCACCTGGAAGCGCTGCAGGCCCGCCATCACACCGCCGACGGCGCTCAATGTCACCGTCTGCACCGCCGCGTTTCCAACGCGCCAGGTCAGCTCGCCCGGGCAGTTCGTGCGGACCACGAGACGGTCCCCGGCCTGGATCGGGTCCACGGGGCGCGTGATGGTCCACAACACGCTCCGTGGCACGAGGTGCTCGTCAAGCCAGGCCTGCGGTGGCTCCCCGAGCGCGCGGTAGACGTTCGCGAGATGCGTGCGGAACAGGTCGTCCATCGCCGCATCGTTGCCCGACTCCTGATCATCCCCGAGCCACCAGAACCAGTCGCTCCCCTCGGCGGCGTAGAGCGATGCGAAGGCCGTGGCGACCACGGCCGGGGTGATGGCGAGCTGTTCGAGTCGCGCGAGATCGTCGCGAACCCGGCCGAGCAGCGCCCACCCGCGATTCTCCTCCGCCTCGCCCGCCCACGTGCCGAGATCCACGCCGGGCGCCGATCCCAGCTCGTCGATCCACGACCCGGTGAAGAGATCGTGGACCGTAGCGTGCGCCTCACGCAGGTGCGGACGAACGCGGCGCGCCGGGTTGCCGGCGAGGTACTCGGCCGGTGTCACCGTCAGGATCTCGCCGTCCAGCGCGAGCAGGCCGTAGAGCGCGTGCAGGAACGGCCGCGCGTCCTCCCGGTACGCACTCCAGGCGTTCTCGCCGTCGAGCACCACGGTCAGCACCCGGTCTTCGCCGCCGGTGAGGCGCTCGGCGAAGCGCTCCTTGATCTGCCTCAGGAACTCGCGGGCGGCATCCTCGTAGTCAGCATGGTGCTGGTAGTGGAAGCCGATCTGATCGGCCAGCCAGGCGTCGCGGAAGAAGAGGCTGGTGCCGGACAGCTGTGCCGGCGCATCCCCCGCCCCTGCCACCGTCCGCCCGGCGCTGCGCTCCGCCCGGTACGGCTGGCAGAGCACGTCGGGCTCGTCCGTTCGGTACCCCCACCGGCCGGAGCGGGCGAGGACGCCCGCGTCCGTCGCCAGCCACGCGAAGCCGTGCTCCGCCGCCCGCTCGACCACGCGCTCGCTCACCGCCCCCTCGGCGGGCCACATCCCCCGGGGGGGTCGGCCGAAGCAGTGCTCGTAGTGCGTGACGGCGAGGCGCACCTGGGCATCGGAGTCTTCCGGATGCGCGAACCGCGGCGGGTGCGCGGCCCCGGGCCGGTCGATCGTCGCGGCGTCGGTGTCGTCGAGGAGCGGCAGGATCGGATGATAGAACGGCGTCGTCGCCAGCTCGACCTGTCCCCCGTCCTGGAGCTGTCGGTGGAGCGGAATGATGGCCCGCAGGATCCTGTACTGTTCGGCGATCATCGCCTCGACGTCGGCCGCGCTGAAGTCCCGCTGCTGCACGACGAAGCGGTGCACGGACGCGGTCTCACCTGTGGCGAGCCGGACGTTACCCTCCCGGAATTCCTTGCCGAACCAGGCGAGGTTGAACCACATCTGCAGGTCGCGGAGCTCCCCGGTGTCGAACTGCTCGTCGGCCTGCCGCTTCGCGAACAGTTCGGCGTAGCGCGGATGCACGAGGATCTGGTTGTGCCAGTGCGCGTCGAAGAACGTCGCGAGGATCTCCTCGCGCTCCTCGTTGCGCAGCCGCTCCGCCGGCGTGCGCGTCAGCTCGAGCGTCCGGTCCGTGGCCCCCCGCTCGACGTAGTCCTCGAGCTGCCAGAGGAGCACGGGGGTGACGTTGATGGTGAGGTGGACCGCAGGATACTGGGCGACGAGCGCGGCCATCGCGTAGTAGTCGCGGATGGCGTGCAGCCGGCCCCACGGCTGCGTGTAGCTGCCGCGAGGCGACGGGTGGGCGAGGTCCCGGAACAGGGGCTGGTGCTGATGCCACACCAGCGCAAGGTGGAGCTTGGGCCCAACGGTGAACGCCCCCGTGGGGCCGACGACCTCACCGGCCAGTGAGCGGCCGTGCACCTGGTAGTGGACCACCACGCCCGCGTCGAACGGGCCGAGCTCCGCCTGCCAGTAGCTGTTCGGTCCCGCGTTGTGCCGCCACACCGCATCGACCCGTCCGCCGGCGGTCGATGGCGGTAAGTCTGGGGCGGTGCCATCCGTCGCCGGCTCGGGCGTGGTGATGCTGAAGGTGACCCACACGGCCTGCCCGGGCTCGACGGGCCAGGTGCCGATCTCGAGGGTCACCAGATCGGCGGGGCTCACCCGGCGCGGGATCCGTCGCGCGTCGGAGTTGACATGCCACAGGTGCATCGGCTCGTCACCTCTCGCCGGCAAAGGCACGAGGATCAGCGGCAGGGAAGGCAGCTCGCGCGTTCGCCAACGTGCGATGTGACGGCCTACTGATCATCGTGTGTCCCGGGTACCCCGGGGTGGAGCGGCAGCCACGCCGGCGGGTCGCTGGCCGGAAAGCTCTCCTCGGACGCCTGCTCGATGGAATCCCGCGCCCGGGTCGGGGCGGATGGTGGCTCGCGTGACGGCTGGTCTCCTGACACCGGTACGGCTGGTTCACTTCGCTGCGACATCCGTTGCTCCTTCCATCCACCGATGGGGGCCTTCGCGGTTCTCTCGTTCGCTGCTCTCCGAGGCGTGGCGTGAGGATGGCACGACTCGCTGAATGGATGCTGAACGACGGCTGAACTCTCGGGCCGCGGGCGTCCGACCGCGTCTCTACGCAGCGGCCAGCTCGCCCGCCGGCTGTCGCCGTTCCAGCTGGAAGATGATGCAGACGAGGTAGAGCGACATCAGGGCGCCGCCGAAGCAGAACACCGAGACGTAGGCGAAGCGGAAGAAGAGGTACGTCGTCACGAAGACCAGGCCCACCAGCACGCCGAACACCCGTAGGCGCCGGTCCGACGCGATCAGCAGCGGCGCGATGATGATGACGAGGTAGATCGTGTAGGTGGTGGTCCGGCCGATGACGAAGTCGAGCAACTCGGTGCCCCCGTAGGCGATGGCCCGGCCGAGGAAGGTCGTGACGAGCCACCCGTCGTGGGCGAAGTACGGCACGTACTGCAGGCCACCGAGCGCCCCGCCGGCGATCGCGAACAGGAGGTAGAGCGGTTTTCGCCGCGCCGGCTCCGTGAAGAACGTCGCGAAGGGCACCCATACCGGCCAGAGGAACCAGGTGAAGAACATGTAGGCCAGGGAGAACGTCGCGACGAGCGCGGGGGCCTGGTAGGCGCCCCCCATCCACACCATCCCCTCGCTGAATTGCTGAAGGCCGAACAGCAGCGGCAGGGCACCGATCGCCAGGTACCGGCGGTCGGTCGTCCAGGCGCGCTGGATGGTGAAGGCACCCGCCGGGACGAGTACGGCGGCCGTGGTGAAGCTGGCGGTGGCGGAGAAGCACATGCCCTACAGTAACCCCGCGATGAGGCTGGCACCCCGCTCGCGGAGCCGCGTCGTCCACGGGCGGCGGCGAAACGCGTCGAGCCGGATCTCGTCGGCGTAGCGCAGGTCCTCCAGGAAGAGCGAGTCCAGCGTCGCGCCGACACGTCGGTCGCGGGTGACCAGTGCGACCTCGTTGTTGTAGGCGAGCGAGCGGTTGTCGAAGTTCATCGTCGCCACCGCCGACCAGACGCCGTCGACGACGAAGGTCTTGGCGTGGATCGTGGTCGGCCGGTACTCGTAGATGCGTACCCCCGCCGTCAGCAGTGTCTCGTAGCGGCTCCGACCGGCCAGCCAGGTGGTCTTGACGTCTGTCTGCACGCTGTTCGTGAGGATGCGCACGTCCACGCCCCGCTGCGCGGCGCGGACCAGCAGCTGGACGAAGTCCGCGTGCGGGACGAAGTAGGCGTTGCTCACGTAGAGGGTCCGCCGTGCGCCGGCAATCGACAGGGCGAGTAGCCGCTCCGCCGTCGTGCTGCCCGTCAACGGCGGGCTGTAGAGCAGGGCTGCCGTATCGCCCGGCAGGGATCCCGGCGGCGCGCCGCCGGTCGTGCCGGCGGTCGCGCCGGTGGTCGCGCTGCCCGCTGCTGGCACGGGAGACGGGCCGTCCACCGGAGAGTCGACATCCGGCTCGAGGGCGACGTCGGTCAGGAGCTCTCCGGTCGCCTCGGCCCACTTGGCGACGAAGACCGACTGCAACTGCCGCACGGCCGGCCCCGTGAAGCGGGCGTTCGTCTCTCGCCACTCGCCCGGGCGTCGTCCTCGTCCGAGCCACTTGTCGTCGAACCCGAAGCCGCCGGTGTAGCCGACCGCGCCGTCGACGACGATGCCGCGAACGTGCGAGCGGTGATTCGCCCGGTCGAGGGCGTACCAGCGGATCGGCCGGAACTCGGCCGTGCGCGCACCGGCCGCGCGGAGCGTGTCGACGTAGCGTCGGGGGAAGTCCTGCGCGCCGAACGAGTCGTAGAGGAAGTACACGTCAACGCCGGCCCGGGCGCGGCCCGCCAGGATGCGGGTGGCGCTGTCGGCCACCGCGCCGGGTCCGGCGTAGTACATCTGCACGGTGACCGACCGCCGGGCCGAGCGGAGGTCGGCCCAGAGGGGCGGGAACGTGCCGTCCCCGTCCGCGAGCACCTCGACTTGGTTCCCCGTGGTGAGCCTGGTGCCGGTGAGCAGCGTCGCCGTGGCGCCGAAGCGCGCGTCGGAGACGGCCGGTACGCCAGCGGCGCTCCCCTCCGCGAGGACGTTGCGCACGAGGGGATTGCGGAAGACGTGCGGCAGGCCGACGAGCGCGAAGACGAGCACCGGGACGCTCACCACCAGGAGGATCACGGTGGTCCAGACGAGCTTCCGGCGCAGGCGCCGGAACTGCTCGGGCCAGCCACAATCCGGGGTCATCGCCGCGCCGAGGCGCTGCCCGAGCGCCCGCACGCGGTGCGTGCCCGGCGGAGACGGGACACGACGGCGGCTGCGGCGGGGAACGTGGCCGCCGGGTGGTGGTGCCGGCGCCCGGCGGGGCACCCGGTCGCCACGCGAGTGGTCCATCAGGCTCGGACCCCGGTCGCCGGATCCGCAGGACGCGCGACGTCAACGGTCCCCAGCGTCGCAGCACCACGACAGTCTGCGTGGTGGAGCCCGGCGATCCGCCACGCCTCGTACGCCAGCGCGTCCGCCGGTGGCGAGTGTCGCGGAGTGGCCGGTACGCTCGACCTCGCCGCTGTATGGTCGGTCATGGCACCCGAAGCCGTTGGGGGGCCCAGAGGATGTGACATGATGTCGCTCCGTGACTGCGGTGGCCACTGTCCTGATGCCCACATGATGTCCTGATGCCCATATGATACGCCCCCCACCTGAGGCGTGCCTGAGGAGCCGGTGAAGGAGCGACGCAGCGCGATGTAGCACCGGAACAGTAGAGCGCTCCATGGACCACCAGCATTCACGCCGCCCTCAGCGCTCCTTCAGGCGGCCTGACCACCGTTCGCCAACGATCCGGCGCTCCTGATGCTCGCGTCGCCGCCGGGAAGCGGTAGGCTCCTCGTACTTCGCACCATGAAATCCGCTCTGTACCGCGCGCCAACCGTGCCGGCCATCCGCCCCTCGCTCCCGGGGGCGCGCGTCGTAACGCTCCCGGCCATGCCACGCCCGCCCGTCTGGCCGCCTGCCGGCCCGCCCGGCGGCATCGTGCACCTGACGGCCGAATGCTGGCCGTTCGCGCGAACTGGGGGTTTGGGGGAGGCGGTCGCGGCGCTGGCGAGGCATCAGAGTGCCGCCGGCCAGTCGGTGACCGTGCTGATGCCTCTCTACCGTACCGTGCGCGACAGGGTCCCGCACCTCCAGCCGGTCGGGCCGCGCTTCACCGTGGAGCTCGCGGGCTGGTCGACCCACGCCCGGATCTTCGAGGCCGCCCTGGACGAGGCCGAGGGCTCCGGGCCCGAGCGCGTCCTCTTCCTGGATCTCCCGGAGGCCTTCGACCGGCCGGGGCTCTACGGCGAGGGAGGGACGGATTACCCGGACAACCCATGGCGTTTCGCGCTATTTTGCCGCGCGGCACTCTCCATCCTGCCCTGGGTCGCCCCAGAAGCGCGCGTCGTGCATGCCCACGACTGGCACACCGCCCTCGCACCGGTCTACCTGCGCACCGACTGGGGGAAGGAGTCGTTCCACCGGCGCCTCGCCAGCGTCCTGTCGGTTCACAACGCGGGGTATCAGGGGCACTGCGCCCCCGAGACGCTGCAGCGGCTCGGCCTCCCCGCGTGGCTCTACGACTGGCGGCTCCTCGAGTGGTACGGCCGCGTGAACCTGCTCAAGGGGGGCATGGCGTTCGCCGACGCGGTCGTGACCGTGAGCCCGACCCATGCGCGCGAGCTGTGCGCGCCCGACACCGGCTTCGGACTGCATGGCGCCTTCGCCGCGCTCGAGGACCGGCTGGTCGGCATCACCAACGGCATCGACCAGGACGTCTGGAACCCGGCGCGCGATCCCGACATCGCGGCCCGGTACGACGCGGGCGGTCTCGCTGGCAAGCGACAGTGCAAGGCGGCGCTCCAGCGGACGTTCGGCCTCCCCGAGGCCGCGGCGACCCCGGTCGTCGCCGTCTGCGCCCGGCTGGCCGCGCAGAAGGGGCTGGACCTCCTGCTCGCAGCCGATGTGCCGGCGGAGTTCCCGGTGCAGCTCGTCGTGCTCGGGGAAGGGGAGCCGGAGTACGCGCGGCGGCTCGCGGCCCTCGCCGCCGCGCGGCCGGACCGTGTGGCCGTCCGGCTCACGTTTCACGACCGGCTGGAGCACGTCCTCATGGCGGGCGCCGACCTGCTGCTGATGCCGTCGCGCTACGAGCCCTGCGGCCTCACGCAGATGCGCGCCCAACGCTACGGGACGATCCCGGTCGCCCACCGGGTGGGAGGGTTGGCCGACACCATCGAGGATGGCGTCACGGGGTTTCTGTTCGACGAGTACACGCCGGACGGCCTCGTGGCGGCGCTGCGGCGGGCGCTGGACCACCGCCGCGAGCCGATGGCCTGGCGGCGCCTCGTTCGTGCGGCCATGGCGCGGGACTTCGGGTGGGAAGGGTCGGTGGAACAGTATCAGAGCGTGTACCAGCGCGCATGTCACGACCGGGCACGCCGTCGGGCCTCCTGATCCGCGTCGCGTCCCGATCCGCCCGACCGCCACTCGCCAGGCGGGCCGGGCAGCCGGTGAAAAGCGCAATCGGCGATCACCGGGCGACCGCCGCTCGCGAGACCCGCCGACGCAGGTCGATCGGCGAAGCGCCGCTCGGCGTTACGGTGTCGCAGAGATCCCGGCACTCCGATCGCGAGCCTCTGCTGGCCGTGGGCGGAAGACGAGGACCGGTACATCCGTACCGCCCACGATCCGGTCGGCGACACTGCCTATCACCCACCGCGGCAGCGGGTGCCGGCCGTGCGTGGCGATGGCGATGACGTCCGCGCGGCATTCGGCGGCCACGTTGAGGATCGCCTGTGCTGCCTGCTCGTGCACGACGACGTGCGTGGTCACGGTCATGCTGCATTGCCGGAGCTCGGTGGCGATCTGCTCCAGGTACGCGCTCGCCTCCCGCTCGCGCCGCTCGATGACGTCGAGCGGCCCGTCCCAGTGCCGTCCGGGTGGATGAGGAGAGGCCGGCGTGGTGTCCAACACACGATCGGCCGCTGCACGATCCGCCGTCGTACGATTGGCCGTCACGCGCAGGGGGACGATCACGGTCAGGAGCGTGAATTCCGTGGTGTCGGGCTCGCCGAGTGCGACGGCGTGCGGGACGATCGCTTCGGCGCGCTCGGAGCCGTCGAGCGGGATGAGCACGTGTCGGAACCCCGGCCGATCATGAATGGTATGGCCATCGACGCTGTGGCTACCCGCGCTACGATCGTTTGCGGCGACTGCCGGACGGCGGACGAGGAGGATCGGCACGCCGGTGCGCCGGAGCAGGGCATCGGCGACGCTCCCGACGAGGAAGCGCCCCGGCCCGCCGAGGCCGTGTGTGGTCATGACGATGAGGTCGGGCGCGCGCGCGGCGACGTGCATCTCCAGCGTGGCGATGGCCGGTCCCGTGAGGAGCGTCGCCACCGCGGCGATGCCGCTCGTCTCCCACAGCCGGGTGGCGGCAGTCTCGAACTGGGCCCGCCACGCGCCCGGCTCCGCGTCATCACCCCGGAGGTCGACCATAGACGCCCGCCCGGGATTGGCCAGCGGCGTGTCGACATGGACCAGCTCCAGGGTCGCGCCTGACTGCTTCGCGAGGGTGGCGGCCACGGGGATGGCCGCATCGCTCCGTGACGAGCCGTCGAGGGGAACCATGATTGATGTGTGCATCACGTCCTCCGTCTTCTATCGCTGGTATCGGTTCGCTGGTATCGGTTCGCTGGTATGCCGTCATGTGGTGGCGTCATGCACCGGCGAGCGGCGAGGGGGCGGGATCGCCCGTCGGCCACGTCGGTGCCGATGGTGCGCGGACCCGCCGGTGTCAGCATCGCGCCGGAAGCTGAGCCCCACCTGTGGCTCGGCTGAGCGGACGGTCACGGACAATGCGGACGGTCGCACGGGTCCACCAGCGCGCCCTCCAGCGGACTCGCCGACGCACTCGCCGACGGGGCGTGGCGCATCTCGCGTGACACGGCGAGCAGGCCGGGCACGATGACGGTCACGCCGGCCCCCTCGAGCACACCGACCCGCTCACCGAAGGCGACGGCGCCGAGCCCGAGGCCGAGCACCGGAATCAGGAAGAGGAACATCGAGAGCCGGCCGGCATCCTCGCCCTGCAGCAGCCAGAACCAGAGCGTGGTCGGCAGCGCGGTCCCCAGGAGTGCCAGGAAGAGGAGCACGAGGGTGAAAGTCGGTGTCCACTGGATCGTGAGGCCGCCCGGTTGCAGCGCCGCCAGGATCAGGAGCGGGACGCTCCCGATCACGAGTTGCCACCCGGTGAGGGCGACGAGCCCCGGCCGCACCCGGATGCGCTTCACGATGACACTCCCGGCTGCCGCCCCGGCCGAAGCGCCGAGGGCCAGCACGGCGCCCACGGTCGTTACACTGCCAATGCCACCGGCATCGGCCGGGGCGGTGAACGCCGGATAGAGGATCAACCCTACCCCCGCGAGCCCGGTCGCCAGCGCCAGCATCTTGCCCCGTGTGAGCCGCTCACCGAGGACGAGAGCACCGAGTATGAGGACGAGCAGCGGCTGCACGTTGCCGAGCACCGAGGCGAGCCCTGCCCCCATTTGCGCGGGGCTCGCAAACATGGCCCCGTAGGTCACGGTAGTGGCCGTGACGGCCAGCAGGGCGAGCGGCCAAGCGTCGCTTACCGCCGGCCTGAAGGGTACCCGCAGCGATGCGGCGACGGCCAGCAGGACGACGCCGGCGATCAGGGCACGCAGGGCGCCGAAGACGAGCGGCGGGGCGTCCGCGAGGCCGATCTTGATCAAGACGTAGCACACGGCGGTGAGCGCGGTCACGGCCAGGAGCGCCGACCAGCGCACCCACCGAGGCGTCGCCTGTGGAGTCGCAGGGCCGGCGGTCACCGGAATACGCACACGAGCAGGCCCCCGGCAGGGGTGAAGACGAGCCAGACCGCGAGAGTGCGGCGGAGGATCTCGGCTTCCCGTCCGACCAGTCCGAGGGTCGTCGCGCCAGCGAGCAGATAAAGCGGGGCGATGATGTTGCCCGTCCCGAAGGCCCTGAGGCTACCCACGAAGGGCGTGAATCCCGCCAACCCGTGGCACGTCGGCGAGGCCGAGGCCGTCGAACGAGAGAATCCAGGAATCGGTCATCGTCACCTTCCCCCATGTGGATCGTGGACACCGCGGCTCGCGCTGAGCGCTCGAGCGCACCACAGCTCGGCGTCGTAGCCATGCTAGTGTCCACGCGGGAGAATGCTGTCGCTGCCTGAACGCGACGTGAATGCCGCGTGAGAGAACCCGACACGCCGGCGGCCTCGCACGACGCCTGGCAGCGCTGTTGCGTCGTGAACGGCACGTGACCCGAGAGCTCACCCACGAGGGTCCACCTCTCGGCCCCATCGAGAAGGCGGCCGATGGCAGGGCCGCCGAGGGTGCCACGCCACTCAGCTACCGTTTGGAGAGAGACGCCGATGAGCAGCCAGCGGAACATCGAAGATGGTCCAGATGTCGTCCTGGTCACGCCGGAGCGATTCGACGCCGTCCTGTTCGATCTCGATGGCGTGGTGACCGACACGGCCAGCGTCCACGCCGCGGCGTGGACGCGGATGTTCGACGACTTCCTGGAGAAGCGCGCCCGGGAGGAGGGCCTCCCGCTCGTGCCCTTCGCGCCTCAGGACTACCGGACGTACATGGACGGCCGGCCACGCCACGACGGGATCCGCAGCTTCCTGGCAGCGCGTGGCATCGCGTTGCCGGAGGGGAGTCCCGGCGACGGTGCCGACCGGGACACGGTGTACGGTCTCGGCGCGCGCAAGAACCGTCTCTTCCTCGACCACGTCCGCAGCCACGGCGTCGAGGTCTATCCGGCCACGGTCGGCCTCATCCACCGTCTGCGTGCGCTCGGGATCAGGACCGCGCTGGTGACCGCGAGCCGGAACAGTGTCGAGATCCTGCGCGTGACCCAACTCTCGTCGCTGTTCGACGCGACGGTCGACGGGCACGACCGGCAGGAGTTGGGCCTGCGGGGCAAACCCGCGCCCGACACCTTCCACGAAGCCGCGCGGCGGTTGGGGGTGGTGGCGGCGGATCGCGCGGTCGTGGTCGAGGACGCGATGGCGGGCGTGGAGGCCGGACGCGCGGGCGGCTTCGGTCTCGTCGTCGGCGTGGACCATGCCGGGCAGGTGGGGCAGCGCGAGGCGCTGCTCGCACATGGCGCCGACGTCGTGGTGCCGGATCTCTCGTGGATCGAGGTCGCCGAGAGCGAGGTCGCCGGACCCGACGCACAGGAGCGCCCCCGGCGACCTGAAGGACGTGGCACCGGGATCGCTGCCGACGCGGCGAGCACGCCGGACCCGTGGATCCTCGTCTACGAGGAATTCGACCCCGCGCTCGAGCCGCGGCGCGAGACGCTGCTCGCGCTCGGCAACGGCTACTTCGTCACCCGCGGCGCGGCGGCGGAGTCGGACGCGGACGATGTGCACTACCCGGGCTCCTATCTCGCCGGCGGCTACAATCGCCTCACCTCGATGATCGACGGGCGGCCGGTCGAGCACGAGGACCTCGCCAACCTGCCCAACTGGCTCCCGCTGACCTTCCGGATCGACGATGGCGACTGGCTGGACCTGCGGCGCGTCGAGATCCTGGCGTATCGGCAGTCGCTCGATCTGCGCTGCGGCGTGTACGAACGCCGTGTGACCGTGCGTGACTCGCGCGGTCGGGAGACGCAGCTCGTCGAGCGTCGGTTCGTGCACATGCGCGAGCGGCACCTGGCCGGCCAACACGTGGCCATCACTGCCGGCAGCTGGACGGGCCGGCTCACCGTGCGCGCACTCCTCGACGGACGGGTCAGCAACGCCGGCGTGCTGCGCTACCGCCCGTTCGACGGCGCGCACGTGCGCGTGCACGCCACCTCTGCGCCGGATGCCGAGACCGTGCTGCTGGAGGCCGAGACCACCCAGTCCCAGCTGCGCCTCGTACTCGCCGCCCGGCTCCGAGTGGCCGCCGGCGAGCACGCTGGCATGATCGAGCGGCGGGTCGTGCGCGAGCCCGCCCGCGTTGGCCAGGATCTCGTGCTGGATCTCGCCGCCGGCGAGCGGGTGGAGGTGGAGAAGCTCGTGGCGATCCACACGTCCCGCGACCGCGCGAGCGCCGACAGCGTCACGGAGGCGCGGACCACGCTGGCGCGCGCCGGCTCGTTCGACGAGCTCGTCACGAGCCACGGGCTGGCCTGGGCGCAGCTCTGGGACCGCTGCGACCTGGACGCCGTGGAGATCGACGCGGACGCCGCTCACCGCACGCACCTCGTCGTGCGTCTCCACGTCTTCCACCTGCTGCAGACCGCCTCCTCGCACACCATGGAGCTCGACGTCGGCGTGCCGGCGCGCGGGTGGCACGGTGAGGGCTACCGCGGCCACGTCTTCTGGGACGAGCTGTTCATCTTCCCCTTCCTCGGCCTGCGCCTGCCCATGCTCGCCCGCGCGCTGCTGCTCTACCGCTATCGCCGGCTGCCCGAGGCCCGCTGGGCGGCGCGCGCGGCCGGCTACCGGGGCGCCATGTTCCCCTGGCAGAGCGGCAGCAACGGGCGCGAGGAGACGGACGTGATGTTCCTCAACCCGCGCTCCGGGCGCTGGATCCGGGACGACACGCACCTGCAGCGGCACGTTGGGGCCGCCGTCGCCTACAATGTCTGGCAGTACTACCAGGCCACGGGCGACGCCGAGTTCCTCTACGCGTACGGCGCCGAGCTCCTGCTCGAGATCGCCCGCTTCTGGGTGAGCATCGCGCAGTGGAACGAGGTGCGTGGCCGCTACGACATCCGTGGCGTCCTCGGGCCCGACGAGTTCCACGACCGCTATCCCGAGAGCGACCAGCCGGGGCTGGACAACAATACGTACACCAACGTGATGGCCAGCTGGTGTCTCGCGCGCGCTCTCGAGGTGTCCGAGCTCCTCCCGGCGGACCGCGGACGCGAGCTGCGCGAGACGCTCGGCATCGAGCGGGAGGAGCTGGAGCGGTGGGAGGACGTGAGCCGCAAGCTGTTCCTGCCCTTCCACGACGACGGCATCCCGAGCCAGTTCGAGGGTTACGACGCGCTCCAGGAGCTCGACTGGGAAGGGTACCGCCGCCGCTACGGCAACATCCGGCGCCTCGACCTGATCCTCGAGGCGGAGGGAGACTCGCCCAATCGCTACAAGGCGGCGAAGCAGGCCGACATGCTCATGCTCTTCTACCTCTTCTCGGCCGACGAGCTGGTGGAGCTCTTAGCCCGGCTCGGCTATGGCTTCGATAGCGCCATGATCCCGCGGACGATCGACTACTACCTGCGGCGGACCTCGGAAGGCTCCACCCTGAGCGGGGTCGTGCACGCTTGGGTGCTCGCCCGCTCGGCACGGCGCCGCTCCTGGCCGCTCTTCGCCGAGGCGCTGCGCAGCGACGTCGACGACATCCAGGGCGGAACCACGGCCGAGGGGATCCACCTGGGCGCGATGGCCGGCACGGTGGACCTGCTGCAACGCTGCTACACGGGGCTCGAGCTGCGCGGCGGCGAGCTTCGCTTCCACCCGGCGCTTCCGGACGAGCTCCGGCGCCTCTCCTTCCAACTGCGCTACCGCGGGCACACACTGTCGGTCGACCTGACGCCGGCCGCGCTCACCGTCACGAGCGCGCCGTGCGCCGCCGCGGAAGTCACGCTCGTGGTCGATGACGAGCGGGTCGTGCTGCCACCTGGCGCTACCCGGTCGGTGTCGCTGACCCGTCACGGCCCACCCGCTCCGGGCGGATGAGGGCCCGATGGTCCCGATCATCCTCGTGCGGCCATCGAGTGATCGTACCGCGCTGCCCGCCCCCGGGTGCGGCGTGAGGTTGCGATGTTCTCAGACCGTCCTCAGGTGACGTTCATCTTGCGCTGGCATCCTTCGCATACCAGCGGCTGCGATGGGGACTGGACGCTGCTCCGCCTGGCTCGTAGGGATTGCTGGCGGGCCGACGGCTGGTCTCCGGACGCGACGAGTCCCGGTGATGCGAGGCAAAATGGCACGAGGACGCGAGGACATGATGACGCGAGAGCCCGACGTGGAGACGTATCGGCGCCAGCCGCTCGCGGAGGATGTCCGCACCGCCGGCGGAAACGGCGCAACGGGGGTGCCGTCCGGCGGCCGCCATCGAGCGGCCTCGCCGTGGCCGGCGGTCCTCTTCCTGGCGACGCTCGTCACGACCACGTGGGCCGGGGCGCTGCATCAGGGCGTCGACCTCGTGGCCGAGCCGACGCGGTGGTTGCTCGGTGTGCCGTACGCGCTCGCGTTGGTCGGCATCCTCGGCATCCACGAGCTCGGGCACTACGTGGTCGCGCGCCGCCGCGGCGTGGACGTCACGCTCCCATATTTCATCCCCGCGCCGGTCTTCCTGGGCACCTTCGGGGCGTTCATCCGGATGCGGAGCGTCGCGCGCGATCGAGCCGCCACGTTCGACATCGCGGTCGCCGGTCCGCTCGCCGGGCTTGCCGCCACGCTGGTCGCGCTCGCCGTCGGACTGCGCGGCGAGGCGGTCGCCGTGCACGGCGGCATCACGCCCGCGTCGTCATTTCTCCTGGGCGCGATCTATACGCTCGTCACCGGCGCCTCGCCGCAGGAGGCCGTGCAGCTCGGTGCGCTCGCCTTCGCCGGCTGGATCGGCCTCGTGGTGACGGCGCTGAATCTCGCGCCGGTCGGGCAGCTCGATGGTGGCCACATCGCCTACGCCCTGCTCGGTGGCCGCCGAGCGGCCATCCTCGGGCGGGCGGTCATCGCGCTGATGGTCGCGGCCGGCCTGTTCTACTCGCGCCACTGGCTCATGTGGGCGTTCATCGCCTGGGCCTTCGCTGGCACCGGGCATCCGCCGGCCCAGCAGGCGGAGTCGGGGCTCGGGCGCGGGCGGGCGGCGCTCGCCGTCGCCTCGTTCGTCCTGCTGCTCGCGATCGTACTGCCGTGGCCGGGCTGAGATCGGCACCGCTCACGAGTGTGGCCGCCGCCGTCGGGAGCAGAGGTGTACCGGGCAAGATGGCAGACGGTTGTCCCATGACGTCACGACATCGGAGGTTCACATGACCACGTTCATAACTCGTCCGTCCTGGGTCGCTGCCGGACACCTCCCGACCACGGGCGCCGTCGCCTCCTCACCGCGGGCAACGGGCGGTGCACCCCGTGACGTCCCGGCCGACCCACGTCCGACGGCACCTGACCGAGCGGCACCAGCTGCAGCGTCGCCCTATGGGTGTGTGTTCGAGGAGTACGCCGCCTCCGAGTACGTGGGGTTGGGCCACCTGTTCATCGGCTGACGATGCACGTGGAGGCCGGGATCCCCTCATCGCCCGCCGCGGGTGGCGTGGAGACCGAGCGCCAGCGGGCGCGGTTGAAGCGTGCCGAACTCGTCTCCATCACCGGGGCTGCCGTTCTCGGTGCCGGCGTCGGGGCCCTCATCGCCGCGTACGTCGGGCGCTACGCCGTCGTCCTCGTGATCGCCGGGGCGGTGCTCCACGCGTGGGGCATGCGCGAGCGCCACCGGCTCGAGCACGAGGACGGCTCCGAACGCGTGTGGTGGTATGAGGCGTTGTACTGGTCGTGCTGGATCGCACTGCTCGTCGTCGCCGGCCTCATCGTCACGCGCATGATCGGCGCATGACGCTGTGATGCTCACCCTCCCCCCTGTTCGTCCGGGCCCGGTGGTGCCAACTCCGGCTCCATGTCCATCGGTCGAATCACCAGAACGGGCGTTTCCGCACCACGCACGACCTTGTCCGCGACGCTGCCGAGCATGAGGCGCGGGACCGCGCCGCGGCCGCGCGTGGCCAGCGCGATGAGATCGGCGCCCTCTGAAGCCGCGGCCTCGAGGATGCCCTGTGCCGTTTGCAGGTTCACCATCACCCGGGTCGCCACCGTTGCACCCGAGCGCCGCAGCTCCCCGGCAACGCGATCGAGGTAAGCCTGCGCCTCGGCCAGGCGCGGCTCGAGGTCGTCCTGGTCGACTGGCGGTGTCCTCATGCGCGGATACGAGCGCGCGAACATCAGGCGCGGCGCCACGACGGTGAGCAGCGTGTACGTCGCCGCGCGGGGCGCGCCGAGGCGTACGGCGTGCTCGAGCACCGCCTCGGCGCGCTCGGAGCCGTCGAGCGGTACGAGCACGTGACGGAAGACGGGCGCCGCAACGTCGGTCGGCGGCTCCCCCTCGCCCCGGACGAGCAGCACCGGCACGCCAGTGTTCCGGACGAGCGCATCGGCCACGCTGCCGAGCCAGAGGCGGCTCAAGCCGCCGCGGCCGTGCGTCGTCATGACGATCAGCGGCGGCAGGTGGTTGGCCGCGTATGCCGCGAGCGTCGGCGCGACGGGCCCGTCCAGGAAGGTCGTCCGAAGCGGCACGTCCGTCTCCTGCCGGAGCCGCTCCGCCACGGCCTCCAGCTCCGCGCGCATCGCCTCCCGCATCTCGGCGTCGAACCGCGTGTCGTACCTCGGGGCTGGGCCGGACACCATGGGTAGATCGTGGATGTGCACGAGATCGATCTCTGCGGCCGACCGGCGGGCCAGCGCGAGCGCCACGGGAAGGGCGCGCTCGCTGTACGAGGAGCCGTCGAGGGGGACCAGTAGCTTGGTGTACACGTGTGTCTCGTCCGTGGTGGTGGTTGTGAGTGCGGCAGTAGTCCTCGTCATCCTCGGACCTGCTCGACGAACGTACCCGCGGCCGGGTCCTCCATCTCTGGCGAGTACCGGCCCTCGCTTGCCGCGCTGTTGCAGCGGGCGCGGTGACGGAACGCGCGCTGTCCCGCCGGAACGTTGCGCGGCTCACCTCGCCAGGCGTCCAGCGCTGGCCCCTGCAGCGCCCGTGCGAAGGAGAAGCTGAGCGGCCATGGATGCACCGCCGGCGGATGCACGGCCGGCATGGCGTTCATGGCGTTCAGGTGCGCGGTGGCGAGCAGCGCGTCCTGCCCGCCGGAGAGGAAGACGATGCCCGGCACGGCCGCGGGCACGGCCCGCCGCAGGCAACGCACGGTCGCCTCGGCCACGTCCTGTATGCCAGCCTGGTCCGGGCTGTCGACGCCGGGTACCACCATGCTGGGCTTGAGGAGGAGATGCTCGAGGGCCACGCGCTGGGACCGGAGCGCGGCGAAGACGCGCTCCAGCGTCGCCTCCGCGACCTCGAAGCTCCGCTCCAGTGAATGCGTGCCATCCATGAGGACCTCCGGCTCGACGATCGGAACCAGCCCGGCCTCCTGACATAGTGCAGTGTACCGGGCGAGGGCATGCGAGTTCGTGTCGAGGCAGTAGCTGCTCGGACGACCGTCGCCGATCGTAATCACGGCGCGCCACTTGGCGAAGCGGGCACCGAGAGTCCTGTACTCCTCCAGTCGCGCGCGCAGGCCATCGAGTCCCTCGGTGATCGACTCACCCGGCGCTCCGGCCAGCGGCCTGGTGCCCGCGTCCACCTTGACTCCCGGGACGATCCCATTCGCGGCGAGGAGAGCGACGAACGACCGGCCGTCGTCGGCGTGCTGCCGCAGCGTTTCATCGTACAGGATCACACCGGAGATATACTCCGCCAGCCCCGGCGTCGTGAACAGCATCTGCCGGTAGCGGCGTTGGTTCTCCGTAGTGGGCTCGATCTCATACGGTTCGAAGCGCCTCCTTATCGTGGCCTGGCTCTCGTCGGCCGCGAGGATGCCCTTGCCGTGTGCGACGAGTGTGCCGATCGTGCCTGCCATGGCCATCTGCATCGTGACTCCTTTCGGTGACTTCTCTCATTAGGCCTCGCGCTCCCGACCGGTGCCTCTCGCTCCCTCATGCGGGGGCGCGCTCATGCTGCAGCCACGCGCTGGGGTCCCGCCGTGTCGGCGCCCGCCGCTGGGGCGTGATCGTCGATCGGTCCGCCCGGCGTCTGCCGGCGGATACCGGGCAGGCGGGTCCACTTGAGCAGCATCGCGTTCACCGCGACGATGAGCGAGCTGCCCGACATCGAGGCCGCAGCCATCCAGGGGCTCAGCAGGATGCCGAGGCTTGGATAGAAGACACCGGCCGCGATCGGGAAAGCGAGGATGTTGTAGCCGGCTGCCCACCAGAGGTTCTGCCTCATCTTGCGCACCGTCGCGCGGCTGAGCGCGATCGCCCCGAGCACGTCGTACGGGTCGCTCTTCATGAGCACCACGTCCGCCGTCTCCATGGCGACGTCGGTCCCCGCGCCGATGGCGATGCCGACGTCCGCCTGTGCGAGCGCCGGCGCGTCGTTGACGCCGTCGCCAACCATGGCGACCAGCTTGCCCTGGCGCTGCAGCTCCCGCACCTTGTCGGCCTTCTGCCCCGGGAGGACGTCGGCGAAGACGGTGTCCATCCCCAGCTCCGCCGCGATCCGCTCGGCGGTCGCCTGGTTGTCCCCAGAGAGCATCGCCACCTGGACGCCTCGCGCGTGCAGCTCCTCGATCGCGCGGCGGGAGGAGGGGCGGATGGCGTCGGCGATGGCGATGAGGCCGCCGGGGCGCCCGTCGATGGCGGCGAAGAAGACCGTTCGCCCCGCGCCCTGCATCTCGCTCGCGCGTGTCCCCAGGCCATCCAGCGCGACGCCGTTGTCCTGCATCAGCTTGCGATTCCCCACCAGGATCGTGCGGCTGTCCACCGTCGCCCGCAGCCCGTGCCCGGCGATCCCCTCGAAGCCGGTCGCGTCGGCGAGCGCGAGGTTCCGCTCGCGCGCGTGGTCGACCACGGCACGGGCCAGCGGGTGCTCGCTCGACTGCTCCGCCGAGCCCACCAGGCGCACGAACTCGTCCTCGGCGACCGGGCTCGAGGGGTCGACGGTCACCTCGACGACCCGCGGCTGACCGACGGTGAGCGTGCCGGTCTTGTCGAAGACGATCATCTGGATCTTGCTCGCCTGCTCGAGGGCGGTCGCGTTCTTGAAGAGGATCCCGTTCAGGGCGCCCAAGCCGGTGCCGATCATCACCGCCGTCGGTGTGGCCAGGCCGAGCGCGTCCGGGCAGGCGATGACCACCACGGTGATCGCCAGCGTCATGGCGAACATCGCCGGCTCGCCACCGATCCAGTACCAGCCGGCGAAGGTCAGGACGCCGAGGACGATGGCCGCCACCACGAGGAGCTGGGCCGCGCTGTCGGCCAGTCGCTGGGCCGGCGCCTTGGAGTTCTGCGCGATCTGCACCAGCTTGACGATCTGGGCGAGAGCCGTGTCCGCGCCGACCTTCGTCGCCCGGAAGCGGAAAGTGCCCATCAGGTTGATCGTGCCGCCCGTGACCGTGTCGCCCGGCCGTTTGTCCAGCGGCAGGCTTTCGCCGGTGATCATCGACTCGTCCACCTTCGACTCACCGTCGAGCACCTCCCCGTCCACCGGGATCTTGTTGCCCGGCCGGATGAGGACGGTCTCCCCCTGGAGCACCTCGGAGGTCGGGATCTCCACCGGCTGCCCGTCGCGGATGACCGTCGCCATCGGCGGCGCCAGGTCGAGCAGCGCCCGCATCGCGTTCGAGGCGCCGGCCCGCGCCCGCATCTCCATCCAGTGCCCGAAGAGGATGAAGACGAGCAGCATCACCACCGCTTCGTAGAACGTCTCCCCCTCGACCAGGAAGGTGGTGACGATGCTGAACAGGTAGCCCGCGCCCACCGAGAGCGCGACGAGCACCGACATGTCGAGCACCCGGTTCTTGAGCGCGCGCCAGCCGCCGACGAAGAACATCTGCCCGCCCCACAGGATCGCCGGCGTCGAGAGGAGGAACATCAGGACGTTGTTCGACAGCCCGAACGGGGCCGCCAGCCGCAGTCCGAAGAGCATCTCCGCCATCGGCGAGTAGAGCACGACACCGAGGGAGAGCGCGAGCGTCACCCAGAAGCGGCGGCGGACGTCGCGTACCATCGACTCCATGTCCATCCCGGCGCCGTGGCCCATCTCGTGGGCGAGCTGCGCCGTCGGGTGCGACACCGGCGACACCGGCGACACCGGCGACACCGGCGCCTGCGCGGACGTGGTGGCGTGCCCCGCGTGGGCCGGTGGGGCATGGCCTGCGTGCGCAGGGGCGGCGTTCCGTGCGTGGGCGGCGGCTCCACCGCGCGCCGGCGCTTCCAGCATCGGTGGACGGTGGTCGGCGGCGACCCCGGGCTCGGGGGCGCAGAGGTGGCGCGGCACCACCTCGCCGCGGCAGTGATAGCCGCACGCCTCGATCAGCCGCTCGATCTCGGCCTGGGTGGTCACCGTCTCGTCGAAGCCGACGGTCACCGTCTCGCTCAGGTAGCCCGCCTCGGCGTGGTGCACGCCGGGCTGGCGCTCCAGGAAGGTCTGCAGCGCCGGGGCGGAGCTCCCGCGAAGGAGGCCGCCGGCCTCGAGGACGACTTCACGCATTCTGTCTCACCTCGTTCTGTGACACGTGCGGCGGCGACTGCCGCAGCGATGGATGGCGGTCACGCCTTCCCGTCGGGTGTGCCGGCGGACTGGTCCGCCGTGGAGCGCCGCGCCGAGGGGTGGGCCGACGAGGAGCGCGGCTCCGGGGCGGGCTCCGGATCCGTGGGCTCCTCCGAGCCCTTGAAGCCGACCTCCATGAATGCCGCGCGCCGCTCGCGCACTGCGGGGATCTCGGGGTGCGCCACACCCGCGCCCATGACGTGCGCCACGGGCTGCGTGGTGCGCGGCAGGAACGCCTTCGTGATCCCCAGCGCTGCGTCGGTCTTCGCGATCGACGTCGCCCCGTCGCGCTCGAGGCCGGTGAGCGCACGGATGCAGTCCACGGTCTCCGGCACGACGATCGACTCGTTGTGCACCTGGAAGGTGAGATAGACCTCGCGTTCGTCGGCGGCGAGCGCGTCCTCCCAGACGGCTACCTCCCACATGTCGCCGCGCGGGCGGCCGAGGTCGCGCATGAGCTCGACCACGCTGTTGAGCGCCACCAGTCCGTCGCCGCTGCGCACGAAGGCGATGCGCGGCTCGTCCCAGAGCGCGTCTCGCAACTCGTCGAGACTCACCGGCCGCGTCGTTTCTACCATCGCGAAGTGGATGTGGCTCAGGTTGTAGGGCCCGGCGCCGGCCATCGTCGTGATGTCGAGGTCGGGGATCACCGTCTGCGCGTCGGGGCCCTGGTGGCTCGGCACCTTCGTCTCGGGGATGACGGTGTTGATCATCCCGTTCAGGTGCGACTCCCACGGATCGGTGCCGCGGCGGAGCAGCACCGCCCGGGCGCGCTTCACCCAGCCGTGGCGGTGCAGCGCGTGGAGCACGCGGGAGAGCGCGGTCGTGTTGCACGACACCACGCGCGCCGAGTCGCGGCCGAGCGCCCCCTCGTAGTTCACCTGGGCGACGAAGGAGTAGCCGGCCACCTCGTGCTTCTCGCCGCCCTGCCAGATCGACTTCACCCCGGCGGCCTGATAGCGGGGGCGGTTCTCGGCACCGACCTTCTTCGGAGTGCAGTCCAGCACAACGTCAACCTGGCCGAGCAGGTCGTCGAGCGAGCCGGCGACCGGGATGCCGACCGCCTCCATGACGGGGCGCGCCTCGTCGGCGGCCGCGTAGATCGGGTAGCCGCGCTCGACGGCGACGCGGATGCGGTAGTCGGAGACGACGTCGGCGACGCCGACCAACTCCATGTCATCCTGCAGCGCGACCGCGTCGGCCACGCGCTTGCCGATCACGCCGTAGCCGTTCACGGCGACCCGGGCTCTGGGTTTCTCTGCCATCATCCTGCTCCTGCCGAAGGGTGGGCGGGCTGTGCGGGTGGCGGCCCGTCGAAGGGCGAAAGGTCCACTCTCACGCTGAATGCACGCTGAAGGGGCACTGAAGGCCGTTCTGCCGTCGCGGCCCGTGGGGGATCGTGCGGTCGCGGCCCGGGCGTGGCCCAGTCCGCCGTCACGTGACTACCGGGAGCCGGATGCTGACCGTCGTCCCCTGTCCCGGTGCGCTCGTCAGGTCGATCACGCCGCCGTGCTGCACGGCGATCCAGCGGGCGATGCCGAGACCGAGGCCGGTGCCGCCGGGATCGCGCGTGCGGGCCGGGTCGGCGCGGTAGAAGCGCTCGAAGACGTGCGGCAGGTCTTCGGCGGCAATCCCGATGCCGGTGTCCCGGATGCTGATCTCGACGACGCCTCGCCGCCGGCGGAGTGCGACGCCGACGCGCCCGCTCGCCGGCGTGTAGCGGAGCGCGTTGTCGATCGGGATGAGGAGGAGCTGCTTGAGTCGGTCCGGGTCGCCCTCGACGATCACCGGCTCGATCGCCTCGACCTCGAACCGGTGGTCGCGTGTGAGGTGCCGTGCCTCGCCGAGGACAGTCATCAGCACCCGGTCGAGCTCCACCCGCTGGCGGCGCATCGGTACGCCCGCGTCGGCCCGGGCGAGCGCCAGGAGGTCCGCGACCAGACGGGCAAGCCGCGCCGATTCCTGGTAAGCCTCGGCCACCGCTTGCTCCCGCTCCGGCGCTGGCATCGCGGCATGGCGCTTCAGGAGCTCCAGGTTAGCCTGGATGACCGTGATGGGCGCCCTGAGCTCGTGCGAGGCGTCGGAGACGAAGCGCTGCTGGGCGGCGTACGCCTGCTCCAGGCTGGCCAGCATCTCGTTGAACGTCGTGGCGAGCCGACTCAGCTCGTCGTGCGGGTCGCCGACGGCCACGCGCTGTGAGAAGACGCGCGACTGCGCGATCCGGTGCGCGGTCTCGGTGAGGACCGCGACCGGGCGGAGCGCCCGGCCGGCGACGAGCCAGCCCGCCACGAAGGTGAGCGCGCACCCGAGGACGGCCATGACAACCATCAGGCGGGCGAACTGCCGGACCGAGGCGTCGAGGTGGGCGAGCGGGAGCGCCGTCGCCAGATAGTGCGGCGTCCCCTCCAGCGTCGTGTCCGGCAGGACGAACACGCGCCACCGCGCCCCGTCGGTGCCTCGCAGGAGCCCGAAGGCGCCCGGTCTGTGCTCCGGTGGGTGGAGGGCGGGGGCGAGCGCGGCGACGGCCGGATAGGCTGGGTGCGGTGGCCCGGCGAGCACCGCGTGGACGTCCACGTCTACCACCGGCGGCATCGGCAGGAGCGTGTGCCGTCGGCCATCCAGGCCGTAGATACGGACCTCCGTGCCGAGCCGGCGGGCGCTCGCGAGGATCCGGGCGCGCTCGACGTCGGTGCCGGCGGCGCCGAGCTCTCCGGCGACATGGCGGGTGACGCTCCACAGCGTGGCGTCCAACTCGTCGTAGTGCGCCCGACTGTGGACGGCGTAGCTGTAGAAGCAGACGAGGACCACGACCGCCCCCGTAAGGGCGCTGCACCAGAGCGCCAGTCGCAGCCGCAACGACATCGTCACTGGCTCACCGAACGGTTCGCTCGTGGCGCGCTGCTTCCGCTCCTCATTCCTCGCGCAGCACGTACCCCGCGCCGCGGAAGGTGTGGATGAGCCGCGGCTCGCCGTTGGCCTCCAGCTTCTGGCGGAGCTGCTTGACGTAGACCTCGAGCACGTTCGAGCTCCCCTTCATGTCGTAACCCCAGACGCGGTCCATGAGAAAGTGCTTGGGCAGCACGCGGCGCGGATGGAGGAGGAACTGGCGTAGCACCTCGTACTCCGTGGCCGTGAGCTCGATGTCGCGCGTGATCCGGCACGCGCGCCGCGTGCCGGTGTCGAGACTCAGATCGGTGAAGCGAAGCACCTCCGGAGCATCCTGCTCCCGGCGGCGGAGGAGCGCCCTGACGCGCGCCACGAGCACGTCGAGGGTGAACGGCTTGACGACGTAATCGTCCGCTCCCCCGTCCAGACCACGCACCTGGTCCGCCGGCCCGTCGCGCGCCGTCAGCATCATGACCGGGAACTCAGCGTCGGCGCTCCGGAGCCGCTCGAGCACCTCGAAGCCGTCGAGGCCCGGCAGCATGACGTCGAGGATCACGAGGTCGGGTACGTGATCGCGCGCGATAGCGAGTCCCTGAGCGCCGGTACCGGCCGTGTCCACGGTGAACCCCTCGTAGGCCAGTCCGCGCTTCAGCACGCTGGTCACGGTCGGGTCGTCGTCGATTACAAGGATGCGGGACACGTCATTCTCCTCCTTTCGATGATCTCGTGGGCGGGCGCGACGGCCACGTCGGCTTGCTCAGCGACCTGCTCAGCGGCTCGCTTGCGTACACCTGATGCTCCTCCTTATCGCCGCCCGTCACGAGCGCGGTCTTCGTAGGGCGCCGATGGCGGTGACGACGGTCCCCAACACACCCACGACGAGTAGCACGTCGCCGGCGACGCGGTGCCAGCCCTCCACCATCACGAGCATGGCGCCAGCAACGATGAGTGCCGCGGACGCGACCGCACCCGTGAGCCGCTCGAGGTTCCGGCTCATTCGCTGCCCGAGCGCGGTGAGCTCCGGCGCGTGCACCCTACCCAGGTCGCCGTCGGCAACGCGCCGGAGGGCGCGACGTGCGTCGGCCGGCGCCTCGCGCATCACGCGCTCGAGGTCGCGTGTGAGTCGCCGGCCGTCCCGGAGCAGCCGCTCCGGCGAGTACCGCCGCAGGGTGAGCCGCGCGGCCTCGCCGCGGAAGATCTCGAGCACGTCGAGATCCGGGTCGAGCCGGCGCATGACCGCCTCGGCGATGAGGAAGGCCCGCGCGAGCAGGAGCAGCTCTCCCGGGTTCCGCACGCTATGCTGGCTCCCGACCCGCAGGAGCGACGCGAGCGCATCCCCCACCGAGATCTCGGCCAGCGGCCGCTCCCGGACCTCGCGCAGCAGTGCCGCCAGATCGGCCTCGAGCGCCGACCGGTCGATGTCCTCGCCGACGAGCCCCAGCTCCAGGTACGCGTCCGTCGCGGCCCGCGCGTCGCCGCGCACGACGGCGTCCAGGAGTTGCGTGAGCCCTTCCCGCAGTGGCTCGTCCAGCTCTCCGATCATGCCGAAGTCGTGCAGGCAGAGCCGCCCATCAGGCAGCACGAAGACGTTGCCGGGGTGAGGGTCGGCATGGAACAGCCCGGTCTCGAACACCTGGTGGAGTACCAGCGTGGCGAGCTGCCGTGCCAGCGTCGGCCGCGCCGCCGGATGCGCCTCCCCGTACCGGTCGATGCGGATCCCCGGCGAGTGCTCCAGCGTCAGCACCGCGCGCGTCGTGCGCTCCGGCACGACGTCCGGGATCCACACGCCGTCCACGTCCGCCAGCGCGGCGCGGAAACGGCGAATCGTCTGTCCCTCACGGCTGAGGTCGGTCTCACGGTGCAGGCTCTCGCGGAACTCGCGCACCATCCCGACGAGGTCGAACGCGCGCAGGCGCGGCGCCAACTGCTCGGCGAGCGCCGCCAGATAGGCGAGCGCGGCGGTGTCCTCCGCGATCCGCTCCGACAGGCCGCCGCGGCGCACCTTGACGACGACGGGCCGGCCGTCGAGGAGCGTCGCTACGTGCACCTGCGCGATGGTCGCCGCGGCGAGCGGCTCGAGCTCGAAGGTGCCGAACAACTCCTCGACCGCTCTGCCGAGCTCCGTCTCGATGGTGGCGCGGACCTCGGCGTCCGGCATCGGCGGGAGCCGGTCGTGGAGCCGCTCCAGCTCGTCGATGTACGCCGGCGGCAGGAGGTCCCGCCGCAGGGCCAGCACCTGACCGAACTTGAGGAAGACGACGCCGAGCTCCTCCAGCGCCTCGCGTGCCTGCGCCGGGGAGGGCCAGTGTCGCTCGCCGCGCACGGCGCCAACGAAGCCGTGGCGCGCGAGCACCCGCAGGATGCGGCTCAACCGGGGCGCCGAACGCAGTGTCGCCGCTACGCCGGCACCGCCGACATCCGACGTGGCGCGCCGTTCAGCGCTCGGCGGCCGCACCGCCGGCACTGCGGATCCATCCATCACGATACCACCTCCGGCGTCTCGCATTTCGAGTCTCGCGCCGCGCGCTGGCCCGGCTCTACCGTGGCTCGCTCGGCTGCGGCGCGCCGTCTCCCGGGGACAGCTCCGGGTCGCTCGTCAGTTTACGGAAAATAAAAGCAGCTGGCAATCGGGCTGGAACCCGGTGACCGGTAGGGGATCCCCCTATACTTCGCTACTTCGAGGCGCACAGCGCCACAGCAGAATGTGCCGGCCACGAGCTGGAGCTCGCACCGGGCCTCGGCGCGAGAAACTGCGGGCATGACGGCCATTCAACACAGCACGACGGAGTGGATTGAACCCGAGAACGACGCTTGATGCCCCATAAAGCCAGGGCCCGGAACGTGCAGGCGTGCGGCACGCCGGTCCAGGAGTCCGGCCGGGCGACGAGCCCGCGTGGTCACCACACGTTTCAGGAGGATCACATGCCCCATGCCGGAGTGACGCTGTCCCAGGAGATGCGTCAGTGTATCCAGGAGTGCCTCAGTTGCTACGCCATCTGCCTCGAGACGGTACAACACTGCCTGATGCTTGGTGGCAAGCATGCCGAGCAGGAGCACATCGCCCTCCTGTTCACGTGCGCGCGCATCTGCGAGACGAGCGCTAACGCCATGCTGCTCGGGACGCATCAGCATGTCGAGACGTGCCGCGCCTGCGCTGCTATCTGCCGCGCCTGCGCCGAGCAGTGCCGACGGCTGGGCCCGGACGATCAGACCATGCAGCAGTGTGCCGAGATTTGCGAGCATTGTGCGGCGAGCTGCGAGCGCATGGCGGGAGCCAGAGCGCCTGAGCCAGAGCGCCTGAGCCAGAGCGCCTGAGCCAGAGCGCCTGAGCCAGAGCGCCTGAGCCAGAGCGCCTGAGCCAGAACCTGATCTCGCGAGGGTGTGGCCCGGGTCTGTCGAGCCACGCCACTTCCTCGGGCGAACCGGCCCGAGGCCTCGGCACCGCGAGCCCGGCAGTCAGTCGCCACTGGCTGAGCGGCGGCCATCTGGCGCTGGCGCCGGTACCCTCAGCGAGACTGGACCGAGTCCGGGAATGGCTCGGCGCGACTCGCCTCCGCCTGGCTTCGGCGCTGCGCCGACGTCCATCCCGCCTTCAGGTAGATGATGACGTCGTGGATCTCCTGCGGCGACAGCACGGAGTCGAAGGCGGGCATGCCGTAGCGGGAAGCGTGGATCGTGTCGCCGATCGCCGTGGCTGTGCCGCGGGCGACGATGCGGTAGAGCAGTCCGTCGGCATGGTGCCAGCTGTGGCCGGTCGAATCGTGCGGCGGCGGTGGATAGACGCCACCGGGGCCCGGTCGAGTCCAGTCGGCGGCTCCCTCGCCGCGCGCGCCGTGGCAGGCGGCGCAACGTGCCCGGTAGACCGCGGCGCCCGTACGCAGGATCGTCGGGTCGAGTGGCGGGAGGGCGTCCGACTTCCCGTTCCCGCACGCAGCGAGCATACAGCCGATCGGCAGGGTCAGGAGTGCGACGCGCCTCGTGAGGCGCGAGGCGACGCCCGGGCGGAGCGGCCGCGACGCATCAGGCCGCGACGAATCAGGTGCGATCCGGGCCAGACGATAGGGAGGGGAAGGGCTGCCACCGCGCGGCACGGTCTTCAGCGGCCTCACGCGGCAGAACACGAGCGGCAGGCTCGTTCACATCGTCCATCGACTCCACCGACAATGGCCGGTCGAACGTCGCCGTCGCGCACCTCTGTCGTGAATCCTCGTCGGGGGATGCCATCGTGATGAATCACCGCACGCTCGCATCGTCGTTCGGAGGCCAGCGCTGCGTATTCCGCAGCATCATCGCCGTATCGCTGCTCATCGTGCACGCGGCGCTGCACGCGTAGCAAGGCCACGCAGCTGGAGCCGTGCGCGACGGCTGAGCGATCCACCGATCGGGACGTAACAGCACGGCCGGCCATCGGAGGGCGATCCGATGGCCGCGGCCGCAAGCGAGCCCCGAAGATGCCGCCCCGCTCACCGCCAGATGCGCAGGCCGGCCACGAAGGAGAACTCGCGCACCGGCTCGCCCAACGCGTGGGCGAGGTCGGCCGTGCCGCCGAGCCGGCGTGCCCACGAGAAGCCGACGTACGGCGCGAACTCGCGCCGGAACTCGTAGCGCATCCGCAGTCCGAGCTCCACGTCGTTCAGGCCGGACCCGACACCGAACTCCGGCACGGATTGCACGGCCACGCCCGTCTCCAGCCGTGGCTGGACCACCAGGCGCTGGGTGAACAGCAGGTCGTACGACGCCGTCAGGCTGGCCGAGACGTCGCCGTCCTGGCTGACGAAGACGGTGGGCTCGACCTCGAACCAGCCGGGCGCGAGACCCTGCACGCCGAGCGCCAGCGAGGTGCGCGTGCGCGTGCTGCCCGCCCCGTAGTGGACATCGACCTTCGCGCCCACCTGCGCGTCCCACCACGGCGAGATGAGCTGCCCGTAGAGCAGTTGCAGCTCCGTCTCGCCACCGCTGGCCCGCGTGCCGTGCTCACCGTCCGCCTTGACCCAGATGCGCCTGGAGGCTCCCCCGGTCCAGCCCAGGAGATCGTAGCGCACCGGTCGGTCGATGCCGTCAGGCGCGTACTCCAGGACCTCGGCGAGCAGGTATGAGTCACGCCCCCAATCCATCATGTGCCTCAGCTGCTCGGGGCCGATTCCCTGTGCGTCCGCAGGCCGGGGGAGTACCAGCAGAAGCGCGATGGCGCCGAACGCCACGCCGGCGTGGCGGGCGCGCCGGAGAAGCTGGCGCAGCGCGTCAGTCCTCATGGCTGTGTCCCTTGATCACGCCGCGCTTTCCGGGCTCAGAGACTTCGACCACGCGGAACATCCCCACCTCCATGTGATAGAGCACGTGGCAGTGGAAGGCCCACTTCCCGGGCGCGTCGGCGGTGATGAGGAGCGACAACCGCTCGGCGGGCTTCACGTTCACGGTGTGGACGCGCGGGATCAGCTCCCCGTGCCCGTTCTCCAGCTCCATCCACATCCCGTGCAGGTGCATCGGGTGGTTCATCATGGTGTCGTTCACCATCGTCAGGCGCAGGCGTTCGCCGTGGTTGAAGTGGATCGGCTCGCTGTCCTTGAACGCCACCCCGTCGATCGACCACATGAAGCGTTCCATGTTGCCGGTGAGGTGCAGCTCGATCTCCCTCTCTGGCGCCTTGAAGTCCGCTCTGGGCTTGAGGGCGCGGAGGTCGGTGTAGCGGAGCACGCGCCAGCCGTCGTCACCGAGCCCGAGACCGGGCTCCGAGAGGCGGCTCGTTACCATCATCGGGACGGCAGCGTTGCCCGGGCCGTGCGTGTCGCGCTCGTGATCGAGCATGCCGGGCAACGTGCCGGGGGGCCGCAGCCCGCTGGTTCGGATGGCTCCGGCCACCGCGTACCTTGCCTCGTCGCCGCTGCCGATCCCCGCCATCGCGGCCATGTCGTGACCGGCATGGGCCGTCACACTCGTGTCGCGCGGTGGCACCACCGCGCTCATGTCGTGGCCCGCATGGCCGGCGCCGGTACGTGCCGTGTCCGCGGTAGCGGCGGCTGGCGGTGTCATGCCTGGCATCCGGCTGTGGTCCATCCCGGCCATGTCGCCCATGTCGCCCATGTCGCCCATGTCGCCGTGGTCCATTCCCATGTCGGCCATCGTCAGCACCGGTCGCTTGCGGCGAGGCGGCACGGAGGCGCTCATCCCTTCGCGCGGCGCGAGCGTCCCCCGCGCGTAGCCGCTACGGTCCATGGACTCGGCGAACACGGTGTAGGCGCGATCTTCCGTTGGCTCGACGATCACGTCGAAGGTCTGGGCGATCTCGATGCGGAACTCGTCCGTCTCTACCGGCTGCACGGACTGGCCGCTCGCCTGCACGAGCGTCATCGGCAGCCCCGGGATGCGCACGTCGAAGTAGGTGGCAGATGCCGCGTTGATGAAATGCAGAAGTACGCGCTCGCCCGGCCGGAAGAGCCCCGTCCAGTTGGAGTCGGGCCCCATGCCGTTCATCAGGTAGGTGTAGGTCGCACCGGTGATGTCATTGATGTCCGTCGGATTCATCCGCATCTCCGCCCACATGAGGCGGTCGCGGACGGTGGACGCGAAGCCATGCTTGCCGGCGTCCCGGAAGAAGTCGAAGACGGTGCGCTTCTGGAAGTTGTAGTAGTCCGGCTGCTTCTTGAGCTTGGCCAGGATGTGGTAGGGATCCTCGAACGTCCAGTCCGCGAGCATCACGACGTACTCACGGTCAAAATGGTAGGGATACCCGTCCGCGGGCTGGATGACCAGTGGCGCGTAATGGCCGAGCTGCTCCTGGAGGCCCGAGTGCGAGTGATACCAGTAGGTGCCGTACTGCTTGAGCGGGAATCGATATTCGAACGTCTCACCCGCCCGGATCCCCGGGAAGCTCACGCCGGGTACGCCATCCATCTCCGGCGGCAGGAGAATGCCGTGCCAGTGGATGGAGGTGTCCTCCTGCAACCGGTTCGTCACACGCAGAATGGCCTCTTCCCCCTCGCGGAGCTGGAGAAGCGGGCCGGGGACGGTGCCGTTGATAGTCGTCGCCGTCGCGCGCCGGCCGGCGACCTCGAATGGCGTTTCGGCGATCGTCAGATCGTACACGGCTGCGTCGCCGATCCGGCGCGGCCGGAGCGGCTGTGCCGAGCGCGCCCCGGGATGCGCCAGCGCGTAGCTGGGCAGCAGCGCCTCGGCACCCGCCAGCAGCCCGAGTGCGCCGGTCGCCTGCATGAACCGGCGCCGCGACAACGTGGCGGCCGCGGCCGCCGCCAATCGTTCGCTCAGGTCGTCCTTCATGGTCTCATCCGTGTGATAATGTCCGCGCCTGCGGCATCACGTTCTCGTTGCCGCATCACGCGCGATCGTCGCGCCGACCGATCCGACGCCACGCTGCTGCTTGCTGTCCGATGGATCTCGCGATCCGCCGGCCGCCCATGCATCGCAGTTGTAGGCAGCATAAAACATGCTCCAGAGCTTAGCCGGCCGTATGCGGGGAGGCAAGGTTGGGCCACAGCTCGCGATGCGAGGTGACGCGGCCGCTTTCGTGGGATGCGGCGGGCACCGGGGCACGCGAAGCTCACGTGCGTGCCCTTGCTACGGAGAAGCCCGAGCGTTCCGCGGACGAGCGCGCTCGGCACCCGGGCCGTGCGGAGGGCCTGTCGCGGTAGCGCCGAGGAAGTGCCGCGGCAGCATGGCCTAGCATGGCGATGGGTGCGCCAGGGGGGCTACGGGGCATCGCCCATCCGCCACCGGCATGGTGCCCGCGTCCCCGAGTGCTGCGCCATGAGCGCCGACCCGGTGCTGGGCCTCAGAGGCTGGCGCCGGACGCGGCACAGTTCTACATTTTATAGATCATAAAGCGTGTGGTCGTCGCCCGCGTGGCGCGGCACTCATCCTCGGGTTGCCATCCTAACGATACAGATGCGCACTTGCCTCCGGTCGTTCCTCGTCCTGCTCATCCTCATGCTGGGCGCACCTGCCACCGCGCTCGCGCACGGGGCTCTCAAGAGTTCGGTGCCCGCGAGCGGCGCGCACCTGTCGGTCGCGCCAACGGAGCTCCGGCTCACGTTCACGGAAGCGGTGGAGCTGACCTTCACGCGTCTCGAGCTCCTCGGGCCCGATAGTCAGGCGGTCGCCCTCGGCCCGCTTGGGCACTACGGTGACGACGGTGCCCGCCGCGTGGTCGGTAGCGCGATCCGTGAGCCATTGGTGGCGGGGACGTACACGGTCGCCTGGCAGATAGCGGGCGCCGACGGTCACCCAGTCCGGGGGCGTTTCACCTTCATGCTCATGCCGGGCGCGACCGGGCTCGCCGATCCGATGGCGGGCCCCCCGGGCGAGGGGGTGGAAGCTGCTGCTTCGGCGCTGCCTCCCGCCGGCGGGGGAGCTCGCGGTGTCGCGCCCTCGGGGCAGACCCCGCCCGCAGCGACGCATCACGACCCGACGAGCCTGCCGGATAACCCGGGCTTCGACGCCGAGTCACCGCTCTACGTGGCGATCCGATGGGCGACCTTCAGCGCGATCCTTATCGCGATCGGGGCCGTTGCCTTCCACGGCTTCGTCCTCCGCCTACTCCGGCGAACACAGGCGCCAGGATCGCCCATGCTGGCACCGGCGAGCGTCCGGGCGGCTGGGATCGGGTTATGGGGGGCGGTCGCGCTCGGCGTGGTCGCGCTCCTTCGCCTCTACGCCCAGTCGTACGCGCTCCAGGGAAGGGAAGGCGCACTCGATCCCGGCATGCTCGCCGCGATCCTTGGCCGGACCGTGTGGGGGTGGGGCTGGCTGCTGCAGGTCGTGGGCGTCGCCCTCGCCGGTCTCGGCTTCCTGCTCGCGCGCCGGGGAGGGCGTGGGGGAGGGCGTGCCGGGTGGGGCATTGCCGCGCTGGGCGTCGCCGCGCTGGCGTTCTCGCCCGCTCTCTCTGGCCATGCGGCCGCCGTGCCACAGCTCACCTGGCTCGCCGTGCTCGCCGACGGGGTGCACGTGATCGGGGCCGGTGGCTGGCTCGGCAGCCTGCTGCTCGTGGTCGCCGTGGGCCTGCCCGCCGCCCACCGGCTCCCCGAGGGGGAGCGCGGGTGGGGCGCGGCGGAGCTCATCAACGCCTTCTCACCGACCGCGCTCGGGTTCGCCGGGATCGTAGCCCTGACGGGCGTCTTCTCAGCATGGCTCCACATGGATGCGGTGAGCGCCCTGTGGCGGTCGGGCTACGGGCAGACGTTGCTGCTCAAGCTCGCCATCCTCTCTGTCGTCGCGGGGACCGGCGCCTACAACTGGCTCCGCGTGAAACCGGCGCTGGGGGGTGTGGAGGGCGCCATCCGCATCCGCCGCTCAGCAACGCTCGAGCTGGCCGTCGGCGTGCTCGTGCTCGTCGTGACCGCAGCCCTCGTCGCCACGCCGACCCCGATGGACATGGCCATGGAGGGCGCCACCGCGGCGAGCGATGGGGGCTCGGCGGTGATGCCGATGGTCCCCGTGGTGCCCGTCGCTCGGTGACGGGGCGGCACTCAGGATGCACCGCCATGCGGCGGCATGCGGCGCCATTCGGCGCCATTCGGCGCCATTCGGCGGTGACGTCGTCGGCGAGTCTCGGCGAGACGGATGTCGAACGACGGCCGTCGTGCCGATGACCGCCTCAGCCGGAGTCGCCCTCTCGGTCCATCACAGCCGGCTTTGCAATGCATCGGGCGTGAAGCGCTGCAACCACGCCGACAGCACCGTCATGCTCCCGGTGAGCATGAGGAGCCCGACGGCGATGAGGAGCGCCCCAGACACGCGGGACATCCAGATCAGCGCGCCTCGGTACCGCTGGAAGAGCTCCATGAAGCGGTCGATCATGAGCGCGGCCAGGAGGAACGGGACCGCGAGTCCGAGGGAGTACGCGAGGAGCAGCACCAGCCCCCGATTGAAATCCGCGGCGCTGGCCGTGTAGGTGAGGACGCCGCCGAGGATGGGGCCGATGCACGGCGTCCACCCCGCGGCAAACGCCATCCCTACGAGGAGCGTTCCGAGGTAGCCGAGCGGCTTGTTCGTGATGTGAACTCGCCGCTCCCGGGCGAACGCGCCGATGTTGAACACGCCGAGCAAATAGAGCCCGAGGACGATCACCAGCACGCCCCCGATACGCCCCACCCAATCCCGGTGGCGGAGGAAGACGCGTCCGAGCGCGGTCGCCGTCGCACCGAGCAGCAGGAAGACGATCGTGAAGCCGGCGATGAACAGGAGCGAGTGAACGAGCGTCACCCGCCGCGATCGCTGTACGTCGTCGAGGCTCAGGCCGGTGATGAAGCTGACGTAGCTCGGGATCAGGGGGAGCACACAGGGAGACAGGAAGCTCAGCACCCCTGCCGTGAAGCTGATGCCGATGCCCAACGAGGGACTCTGCATAGGTCAGGACCCCAGGGCGCGTTCGATGGCCGACGAGAGCGACGAGTCGTTCGGCTGGATCGGCCCGGTTCTCCGCCATCGCAGCACGCCCTCCCGGTCGATGAGGAACGTGGCAGGCACGCCGAGGACGAGGAACTGCGCGGACACGCGCTCGCCCGGATCCCGCCAGACGGGGTACGTCATCCGGAACTCCTGCATGAAGCCGCGGATGTTGTCATCCGACCCGTCCGCATCGACGCTCACGCCGACCAGCTCGAGGCCCCGAGCTCGGTACCGATCATGGATGGCCTGAAGCTCGGGGATCTCGGTGCGACATGGATGACACCACGTCGCCCAGACGTTCAGGAGGACGACCTTGCCGCGCTGCGCGTCAAGCGACACCGAATCGCCGTCGAGCGACGTCGTACGATACGATGGCGCCGGAGCCCCGATCTCGACCCGCCCGGGCGTGTCACCGCCGCCGGACGAGGCGTCGCGAGGCGCGCACGCAGCCGCGACGAGCGCGAGAACGGAGACGAGGAGGAGCGACGCCCGCCGGTCGGTGCGAAGCATCAGCTGTGTCAGCGGCATCATCGGAGGGAGGTGACGGCGGTGCGCGCGATGCGGATGGCGGACGGGCGTCCGGGGACCGTCCAGGCGAAGACGACGTCGGGGCCCGCCAGCGCCAGGCGCGGAAACCCGCTTGCCCGCGCGGCCGAGGAGCTGGCGATCGTCAGCGGCGCCCCGGCCTGTCCGTCGCGCCCGACCCGGCGCACGCGCACTGCCGCGGTGTCGCCCCCGATGCGCTCGATCCAGGTCACGAGCGCCCCTCCGTCCTGGAGGAGCGCCACGTCCACTCGGCCGGCCGGGTTGCCGCCGTCGACACGAATTGGGGTGCCGAACCGGGCACCCGCGTCGTCGGAGAACGCCACCTGCACACGGGCGCTGTCGTTGGCGCCCGTGAACCAGGCGAGCGCGACGCGTCGGCCGTCGGCCGCGAGCGCCGGACCGTTCACAGGGCACGCCGCGATCTTCCAGTTGTCCGCGTGGACCGCCGTGCCGACGGTCCATTCCCCGGCCACCCGCCGCGTGACGTAGATGTCCCGGATCTCGTCGGGCGAACGGTTGCGGTATGCGAGGATCGGCCCGTCCGCCGTCACCGCTACCGCGTTCTGGCAGCAGTCGCACGTGCGCTCATCGAGCCGCACCTCTGCGCCCAGCCCGCCGCTCGGGTCGATCGTCGTCGAGACGAGCATCATCTCGTTGGACGGGTCGTGCCCCGCCTTGACGAACTTCCGCCCGTCCAGCCAGGCTGCACCGATTCGTCCGTTCTCCCGCCACATCGCCACGAATCCGTGCTCGGTTTGCGAGCTGTCACGGTGCGGCATCACCGGTGTGCTCCACGTCCGGCCGCCGTCCCCCGACTGCGAGATGCGGACGCCGTAGGCGTAGGTGCCGGTCCCGTTGCGCTGGAGCCAGTGTGCCGCGAGCCGTCCGTCGCCGAGTACTTCGATGGACGGGACGTCGGCCCAGTTCACGAAGAAGTCGCGGCCCTCGCGGATGGTCTGCGGTGCCGACCAGCGCGTGCCGTCGAAGACGGCGAAGCGTAGCGCGTGGCCGGAGTCCGCGGGCTCGAGCCAGCTCATGTACACCTGGCCGTCGGGCGCGACCGCGAGATTGGGTTCCGCACTGCCCGAGGCGGCCGGGCTGCCGATGCTGTCGATGACGGCAGCCCGCGCCGGGAGGTCCGTCGTCGGCGCGCTCCGCAGGACCAAGGCGCCGGCCAGCACGACGGCGACCAGGGCGATCGCGAGGGCAATTCGTGGCACGGGGCTCTCCCTTGAGAT